>Ga0302165_10000018_pt1 | contig 152507 bp, 133 predicted proteins | sample I_Fen_E3_2_FD_193499 | JGI IMG/M metagenome (GOLD analysis project Ga0302165, IMG submission 193499) | Peat permafrost microbial communities from Stordalen Mire near Abisko, Sweden - I_Fen_E3_2 | ecosystem: Environmental > Terrestrial > Soil > Wetlands > Permafrost | place: Sweden: Abisko...
CCGGACGGACAACCGGTCAAAGACGTTTTAAATAAAATGTTCCTGGAAACAAAAGATCTGAATGAAGCAATCGGAACCCTCGAAGAGGACATCAAAAAAGAGTATATAAATGATCTGAGCAGCATGGTAGAGAACCTGAAAAACTATACTGCAAATATCTTAAGCACTGACGAGATAAATATCGGGAACTATCAGGTCGGAAAAATCAAAGATAACATAGACTATATAAATCTGCATGCTGATTACGAACGGAATAAAGATCGCATGAAAAAAATCATCAAAACAGCAGATCAGGAAAAAACTTTTTTGGATGCGAAAGAGTTCCTTGATAAAGAACTGCCAGAAGATCCAAAAGAGCGTGCATTTAAAATCCTTGAAGCTGCATCGCCAGAAGGAATTGTGCTGGAAGCTGGAAGTATGATAAAAAAAGCATACCAGCTAAAAGAAGGAGAGATACATAAAGCGCTGGATCCATTGAAAAAAGTACTGGGTGAAGTTATAGAGGAAGAAAAGAAAATAGATCCGATAAGCACAGGTTTTAAAGTCGGAGCAGCAAAAGAAATCCTTTCTATGGTGGAAGGAATTGGCATGGGTCTGAATCAGGAGATCGAATTCTATGATGACCCGGTCGGAACCATAAAGAAGAATAACCAGAAAGCCGAGCAGATCAAAGAAATTTTTACAAATGGTCAGGAGCTCAATGTGCTGAAGGGAGTCGGGAAAAAAGTTACTGATTCCTTTGACAAGAATGTAATTCATGGAGATGCCTATTCAAGATCGGAATTTGCAGGAGCAGTGGCATTAGATGCAGGCACTTTGTTTGTAGGAGGCGGAGAAGCAAAAGGAGCCATCCAGGGTGTCAAAGAAGGAGAAGAAGCCTTAAAAGCATCGGAAGAAGCAGAGAAAGCACTGCAAGCAGCAAAAGAAGCAAGTCTTGTGACGAGCATGGGAAATGTAGCAGAAAAGACAGGATTAAGCACAGAAGAGATCACTCAGCTCTGTCAGAAATTAGAAAATGTTCAGGGAAAGAGCAAAGCAGAAATCCGTGAGATATTAAACAAGCTGGAAAATGGAACAGCAACGATTGCAAAAACCGAAGCAGATGGAAAGATATCCTATCAGATAAAAGATGTGAATGGGGAGATATTGGCTGGTGAGGGGGTAAGTAATCCTGAATTATATCAAGAGAGAATAAATGACATCAGAAAAATAATGCCTAATAGTAAACTACAAAGTAGAGGAAATATGGCTATAGCAGATGTTGATGTTCAAGGATTAAAGAATGAATATGTTGCACATAGCCAAATAAATAAAGTTGGAGACAAGGGGGCTGATTTAGCAGACTTTTCTCATTTAAAATCAGAAGATGAAAGGATATTTGCTTCGTATGTAGAAGATAAATTTCCTAGATATCAGGATACAGAAGCGAAAATATTAGAGGATATAGCAACTAATATTAAAGATCCAAATATGTCTGGAACTATAAATCTATATTCAGAATTGCCTTGTTGTCAAAGTTGTTCAAATGTAATTTTAGAATTTAGAAGAAAGTTTCCGAATATAAAACTAAATGTATATGTAGGTAAGTAGGAGGACTAAAAAATGATTTTTAAGTATGATGAATTAAAAGAATATATAGGAGAAGATTTTGTAACATTTCATGATGAAATGAAATTTACAATAGAACAAACTATTCCAGCAATATTAAATGAATATGAAAATGCAGCCGATTTTTCATTGCTAGAAGAATGTAGTATATACGTATTTATATCATTGATTTTAATTGAACAAAATTTAAATACTGATACACTTAGAGAAAAAATTATAAAATTATTAAATGAAGAAAATATGAAAGTTTACAAAGAGCAGTTAGGTGATGAATATAGCAAATTTGTAGAAGATGTAATTGTAGTAAAGAAAAACTTATCATTATAGAATATAAGTTCCGTATAATTAAGATAGCAACCATTTCTGATTAAATTCAGAGATGGTTTTCTTTGTATAGCAATCTTTTCATAAACCACCTGCTATGCAGGCAATGTCGTCAACTTAAGCATGATTTATACGTTTTAAATATTTCATCAATTTTCGCCAATCATTGAAAAAGCATGAGAAATAAAGCTATTTCAAATGAAATAACTTCGAATGAACTAAATTGTTGGGTTTACAAACAATTTTTCATATATGAATAGAATTTTCGCCTGGTATGTTTGCGATATCTTCCGTATTTTCTATTTGGACGAACTATAGAACGTACCATTGCAGCATCTTCTGCTAGTGCATATATTGTTTTAACCACAAAATCCATTTCTGTTTTCAACAGTATTAAAATCAAACTTTTTGTTCTGTTTAAGATAAAACTGCGGTTTGCCTGATAGCCATGTTTTTTGAAATTTAATGAGGCTTCAGATGAAATTTTCTTGTCAGCTTCTTGTTTCAAAATAGCAGCAACATTAGAAATGAACATTGCTACGTAAAATTCCTGTTTGATACATGTCGGTTTTAAGCTATTAAAACTTTCGATTTCAAAACGGTTTTTTAATTCACGATACTTGCTTTCGATTCCCCAACGAAGAGAATATAATACTTTGAAATGCGATTCAGCTAGTTGCTCTGGCATTAGATTGGTGACAAGATATTCTTCATTGCAGTTCTCTAATGTAAAATGAATGCTTCGCAAAGTGATTTCATCAGTTTCTTTTTTGCTGGATAAGTAAAAAGGATATCGGTCTTATCATGTATTGCTTTTTTAAAAGTTTTCGGAACTCTCATTAGGAAAAAGACTTTTCTTTGCTGTAAAAAGCGGATTAAATCCTCAGAAGGATATCCTCTGTCAAAAATCACGATAGCATTAGGAAAGTCAGGAAGATAATCCACATGCAGTTTGGCAAAATTCCTCTCGTTAAAACGATATGGTTTTAAATCCACATCGACTAAGATATCATTCGTTATATCGTATAGTGCCGATATAGATGCTAAAGGTGTATCCTTTTCATATTTGTTGGGGTTCTATCCGAAATGTTTCAGATTTTCTTCAGAGGCTGGGATCTGTATTGTACTTCCATCTATGGCATATAGATGAAAGCCATTCCATAAAGCGGTATTTTTATTATGTTTGTAGTATTCTTCAACAGAAATCCGAAAGAGATGCAAAAAGGCTTCATGTGAGATTCCCTGACGAGCCTTTGACAGTGCCTGCTTAGAGACCATAGAAAGATTTTCGTTATTAAGTATGTTTCGGAAACGTGCATAATTCACAGAAATAGAATGGTTGGAAGAATTGAGGACATAGAGCATAATATCAGAAAAAGACAATTTTCTAAAACGGGTAAAAGCATTTTTGATACGATGTTGATTTGCATAGTCCTCAGAATGGATGCAATTACTCACGGATGAAAGAATAGATGTAACGGTTTTTGTAAAATTCATAAAGCACCTCGCATTTAATAGTTTATATCAAACGCGAAGCGCCATTTTTTGATTTGCTTGTCAAGTACTTTTGGTAAATTTCCTTAAGTTGACGACATTGCCAGTTCAACTGGTGGTTATGATTAGGTAGGCCGATGTTATTAGTCGCTTACATCAAAAGAAACAAATTCTCCTTCAAAGATAATATGGCGAATCGATAAATCGGCAGGATCAAGAAATACCAAATTTGCGATTTTTCCAGGTGTAATGCTGCCATAGGTATCATAGACGCCGATGGATTTTGCTGAATTTACAGCAGCAGCTTTTACAGCACTTTCTAAAGGAATACCCATGGAAACAGCCATTTTCATGCAGTCCATTAAATTTGTGGCGCTACCAGCAAGGGTATTGTCTGAAAGTGTTACCTGGTGACCTTTTAGGGTTGTCATCTGGCCACCCAAAGAATATGTTCCATCAGGCATACCGGTTGCACGCATACTATCGCTGATTAAAATGACGCGGTCATCGCTAAAAAGCTGAAAGGTAGCCCGCACAACACTTGGATCAACGTGAATTCCATCACAGATTAGTTCGACTTCTGCGTTTGGTGTATCAAAGGCAGCACCAATGACACCAGGCGCACGGTGAGAAAAAGCAGGCATTGCATTATAAAGGTGTGTTACATGAGAAGCACCTGCTAAAAAAGCCTGCATAGAGGTTTTATAGTCTGCCATGGTATGAGCAATGGAGAACTTAAACTGTGTATGAAGCTCTTTTATCGTTTCGATTGCATCGGGTTCTTCTGGTGCAATAGCAACAATTTTAATCAGTCCATTGGCGGATTTTTGTAATGCAAGTAGGGTATCTTTGCTGGCATTTCTTATATATTGAGGATTCTGCGCTCCTTTTTTTTCAAAAGAAATGAAAGGACCTTCTAAATCAATACCCAAAAGACGGGACATCTTAGGAAAGTTTTTTGCAGAAAATTCGCTTGCAATGTTACAAATAGAAAGTAATTCGGGAATAGGAAGCGTCATGGTTGCAGGGCAAATGGTCGTAACCCCATGTGCGAGCTGGTAGGTTGCAATCGCTTTTATATCCTCTATGTTACCATCGCAAAAATCATGTCCGGCACAGCCGTGAAAGTGAATATCGGTTAATCCGGGAATGACATAGCATCCACTGGCATCAAAGACGACATCATCATCTGGGGAATCTTTCGTAAAGGCATTATCCTTCATATATATATTAGTATCGTGAAACTGGTTATCTTCTAAAAAAACAAATCCATTTTTTATGATCATTTTTCTTCCTCCTTCACAGATTCTTTTCATTTTTAGTATAGCATAGAGAGTGTGAAAGTATTTCCGAAATGTAGTAAGAAGAAAGCAAAAATGTGAATGTGATTTCACAAGGGAATAAAATAAAACGAAATATTTATATGATTGTTTTCTTTCTAAAATACGATATATAAGATACGATAGAACAAAGAGAATTTTCGAAAAAAAGGATGAATCAAGATGGAAAATGAAAAGAGATTTGTGTTTTTTAAGGGGTTATACTCAACCTTGGATTTATATACACAGGAAATGGAGCGAATCTGTGAAAAAAGAGGGTATACATATTTTACCTTGCATGCAGCTGAAAAAAGTGGAAAGCCCATTTTGGGAGAAAAAGAGAAATTTATTTCCTTTATACAAAAACCAGTAACAGCTGCCATTGGATTTGGTGATATGGGACTTTGTTTTGAAGATGAAAACAAAGTCAGTTATTGGGATAAATATCATATTCCTTATATCAATATGATGATGGATCATCCATTTCATCTTGGAAAAGCAATGGAACATGCTGCGGATAATACAATTCTTCTCTGTCCTGATAAAAATCACGTAAACTATATCCGACGTTTTTATAAAAATATTCGTATGGCAGAATTTCTTCCTCATGCGGGAAAGGAAACAAATGTCCCAAAACAACTGCTTTTAGATAGAAAAATTGACGTGCTTTATGCGGGAGGGCTATCCAGAGGGGTGGTTGAAAACATGATTCCGGATTTAAAGAAATTTAAGGATTTTGATGGAGAAGATTTAATGGAAACAGTTCTATCGAATCTCGTAAAACACCCAGCCACGACAACAGAGGCAGCAATAGAACAATACTTAATCCAGCATGGGATTTTTTATAGTGAAGTTCAGCTGGCACAAACGATCCGGGAGCTCCGCTTTCTGGACATGTATATTACATCTATGTTTCGCGAAATGACCATTCGATTACTGGTAGAAAATGGGATAAAAGTGACACTTTATGGAACTGGATGGGAAGTTTGTGATTGGATTCATCATCCGAATTTAGACTATGAGGGAATTGTTCCGGCACAGATGGTTCCAATACTGATGCAGGAATCCAAAATTGTATTGAATACCATGACATGGTTTAAAGATGGTTCCCATGATCGTATTTTTAATGGGATGCTTGCCAAGGCAGTAGTTGTAAGTGATTCATCTATTTATCTGAAAGAGACGTTAAAAGATGGAGAAGAAATTATGTTTTTTGAATTGGATCATTTAAAAGAATTGCCAGATCAAATTCATGCGCTGTTAAAAGATGAAGAAAAATTAGTAGCGTTAAGCGAGCATGGGTACCGAAGAGCAAAGCAGGAACATACCTGGGAAAACCGTTTGGATACGATATTACAAACGGTTCTTCCAGCGTTTGAAGTGCATTGAAAAGAAGAGAAAGATTATGTGATAAATGGCAAAAAAACAAGGTGTTTCTTTGCGAAAAGCTATGGTATGATAATGCATAGAAATTAGTTAAAGGAGGGTTTTTAGATGGGTTTTACAGCGAATGAAAAAAGATATGAAAAGATGAAATATAACCGTTGCGGGAACAGCGGACTTTTACTTCCAAAGGTGTCCTTAGGACTCTGGCATAATTTTGGAACAAATGATAATTACGAAAATATGAAACAAATGCTTTTTACTGCATTTGACAATGGAATTACGCATTTTGATCTGGCAAATAATTATGGTCCGGTCTATGGAAGCGCAGAAATCAGTCTTGGAAAAATTATGAAGGAGGAACTATCTTCCTACCGTGATGAACTGATTCTAAGCACCAAGGCAGGATATGATATGTGGCCAGGACCTTATGGTGATTTTGGCAGTAGAAAATATCTGATTGCAAGTTTAGACCAGAGTTTAAAGAGAATGGGACTGGATTATGTAGATATTTTTTATCACCACAGAATGGATCCAAATACTCCACTGGAAGAAACCATGCTGGCATTAGACCAGATTGTTAGAAGTGGAAAAGCACTTTATGTTGGAATCTCAAATTATGACGGGGAAACTATGACAAGGGCAGCAGCAATTTTAAAAGAATTAAAAACACCATTTGTCATCAATCAGAATAGCTATAATATTTTTAACAGAACGATTGAAAATAATGGACTAAAGAAAGCAGCAGCCAGAGAAGAAAAGGGAATCATTTCTTTTTCACCACTGGCACAGGGTATGCTGACAGACCGGTATTTAAAAGGAATTCCATCGGATAGCAGAATCAAAAAAGATGGAAGATTTTTGCATGAAGATGCACTTACCAAGGATAGAATGCAGCAGGTTGCAAGCCTCAATGAACTGGCAATGCAAAGAGGACAGTCCTTGGCACAAATGGCCTTAAACTGGGTATTAAAAGATTCAGATGTAACAAGCGTACTCATTGGTGCTTCCAAACCAGAGCAGATTCTGGATAATTTAAAAATCGTAAATGCACCTGAATTTACGAAAGAAGAACTAGAAAAAATTGATGAAATCAGTCTTTGATGAAGTGTTCCAAAAACAATTGGGCAATGGATGAAAAGTAATGATTTTCTTTATACACAAGGCAGATATGAGAATTTAATCTCGTATCTGCTATTTTTTTACAAACGGTATCTTTGTTCTGCGCTAATCCTAAAGTAGAATAAGGCACAATGCCCACGCCTAAACCGCTGTCAGCCCAGTGAAGTGTAGTTTTTGCATCATCATTTTTGCAAAAAATTTGATAAGGAATTGCTTCTTCTGCAAAAATACGTAAAAGCAGATCTTCCCAGCGCCTATAAATAATCAATGGTTTATTTGTTAGTTCGGCTAAGGAAATCGCATCTTTTTCCATATCTAAAAAATATTTGGCATGTCCGATTGCCATCATGGGTTCTGTCTTTAGAGAAATAGAAGTGAAGGATTTGTTTTCGAAAGGGGTTCGAACCAAAGCAAGCTCTGTTTCATTATTTTTCAAAAGCTCTAACTGTTCATAAGTATTCCCTTCAAAGAGTTCAAAATTGATGTCTGGATACAATTTATGAAAAGAAAGAATCTTTTCATTTAGAAAAGTACTTGCAATAGAGGAAACAACACCCAGACGCAGAGTACCATAAGCTTTAGATTGCAGTTTTGTGAGTTCTATCTTTGTGATTTCAGATAGTTCAAGTAAAGAAACGGCTCTTGGATACAGTAATCTGCCAGCTTCACTCAATTCTATTTTTCGTGCGCCACGTTCAAATAAACTGCATCCAAGCTCTGCTTCCAGATTTTTGAGCTGGGTAGAAAGGGGAGGTTGTGATAAATGAAGTTTTTTCGCAGCTTTTGAAATATTTCCTTCTTTTACAACTGTGACAAAATAGTATAGTTGTTTTAAATCCATCGTGGAAATCTCCTTTCAAAAATAAGTCATAGCAGGTAATTACGTAATTCATTTCATATAAATTTTCAAAGTGAATATTACGAAAAGAAGGCTCCGATGCGTTGGAAAGTCGCCATTCTTTTGGCAAATGCACCTAATATATCAGGTTTTTTACATAGTTTCATAAACTCTAAATAAGTCACATGTTTATAAAATATAATTCACAATCTATAAAGTCATAGGTACTGCTTCTAACATACGCATACATATACGAAAAAGATATATATCATATACAAATCGAATATTATGCATATACTTTGGAATATAGTAAGATAAAATAGAAAATAAAACAAGTACTAATAAATAGATATTTCTAAGGAGGAAGAGCGAAAACATGAAAAAGGTTTTATCTCATTTAACAGAATTCAAAAAAGAATGTGTTCTGGCACCCTTATTTAAGATGTTAGAAGCAACGTTCGAACTGTTGGTTCCACTTGTTATGGCATCTGTAATTGATACAGGTATTCGAACTGCAGACAAAGGTTATATTATACGAATGTGTGTGATTCTTGTAGGGCTTGGTGTGATTGGCTTGGCAAGTTCCGTAACGGCGCAGTTTTTTGCAGCAAAAGCAGCAATTGGTTTTTCTACAAGTCTTAGACATGCACTGTTTTCGCATATCCAGTCACTATCCTTTGCAGAATTAGATACGATTGGAAATTCGACGTTAATTACCCGTATGACAAGTGATGTCAATCAGGCACAAAATGGAGTAAATATGTTTTTGCGCCTATTCCTTCGATCCCCGTTTATTGTTATTGGAGCTATGGTTATGGCGTTTACGATAGATGCAAAAGCAGCACTTATATTTGCTATTACCATTCCGATATTATCGCTGGTTGTATTTATAATTATGAAATTTACTATTCCAATGTATAAAAAAGTCCAGTCAAAGCTTGACCGTGTACTTTTAAACACGAGAGAGAACCTGACAGGAACAAGAGTAATCCGTGCGTTTCATAAAGAAGAGGATGAAATTAGCCAGTTTCACGCAGATCATGGGGAATTAACCGGAATGCAGTTATTTGTAGGAAGAATTTCCGCTTTAATGAATCCACTAACGTATATCATTATAAATCTTGCAATCATTGCGCTTCTTTATGTAGGAGCATTTCGTGTCAATCAAGGAATTATTACACAGGGGCAACTTGTTGCACTTGTCAATTATATGTCGCAGATTTTAGTAGAGCTTATTAAACTGGCAAACCTGATTGTAACTTTAACAAAAGCGACAGCTTCTATTGGAAGAGTAGAAAGTTTGCTTTTGATTCAATCTACCATGGAGTTTGCAGCAGTAACCCAGAATACAGCAGGAGAAAATAGAGAAAGAAAAACAGAAAAAAATACAGGAGAAAATAAGAGGGTTCCATCGGTATCCTTTGAACATGTTTCACTGACATATAAAGATGCAGGGGCAGAAGCATTAAGCGATATCGATTTTAAGGTTTATAAAGGCGAAACGATTGGAATCATTGGAGGAACCGGTGCAGGAAAAACGTCCCTGGTGCATTTGATACCACGTTACTATGATGTTACAAAAGGAAGTGTGTTATTATCTGGAAAAAATGTAAAAGAGTATTCTCAGGCTGAAATTCATAAAAAAGTTGGCGTTGTTATGCAAAATGCCGTTTTATTTAAAGGGACGATTCGAGAAAATCTTTTGTGGGGATCGGAAAACGCAACAGATAAGCAGATATGGGAAGCACTTTCCATTTCCCAGGCAAAAGAATTTGTGGATTTAAAATCAGACAAACTGGATACACAAATAGAACAAGGTGGAAAAAACTTATCCGGAGGACAAAGACAGCGACTTTCTATAACAAGAACGTTGATGCAAAAACCAGAAGTATTGATTTTGGATGATAGTTCTTCTGCCCTTGATTACGCAACGGATGCAAAATTACGAAAAGCGATACGGGAAATGAAAGAAGCACCAACGGTATTTGTTGTCACACAGAGAACCTCGAGTGTAATGCATGCGGATAAAATCATTGTACTGGACGATGGAGAAATAAAAGGTATCGGAACTCATGAATCTTTGTTAGAATCCTGCGATATATATAAAGAAATCTATGATTCTCAGTTTGAAAAGGGGGAAGAGCACAGTGCTTAAGGAAAAAATAAATGAAACACAAAAAGAAACATTATTTAAAGTGTTTGGTTATATAAAAAAATATAAAATATTTCTTTTCCTTTCTCTGATACTGGCAGTTATTACGGTGGCATCGACACTATATCTTCCTGTTTTGATTGGCGAGTGTGTGGATCATGTGGTTACAAAGCGGAAAGTGGATTTCCTGGGATTGTTGCCAATTTTAAAAGAGATGGCATATTTTGTTTTTATAACAGCAACAGCTCAGTGGATTATGAACTTATGTAACAATAAAATGACTTTTTGCGTGGTATCCGATCTTAGAAAAGCAGCATTTGCAAGACTTCAGATTCTGCCAACCGGATATCTGGATAAGCACTCCTATGGAGACTTGGTCAGCAGAATCATTGCAGATGCCGACTTGTTTGCGGATGGACTGCTTATGGGATTTACGCAGCTATTTACTGGAGTTATCACGATTCTTGGAACCCTTTTCTTTATGATTAGTATTAGTATAAAAATAACACTTGTGGTTGTAATCATTACTCCAATATCCTTTTTTGTAGCGGGATTTATTGCAAAACGAACGTATAAGATGTTTCAACTGCAATCTGCGACAAGAGGGGAACAGACCTCTTTTATTGAAGAGATGATCGGAAACCAGAAAGTGGTACAGTCTTTTGACCGACAGGAAAAATCACTGGATATTTTTGATGAGATTAATCAGAGGCTGCAAAAATATTCTCTGTCAGCTACCTTTTTTTCTTCATTAACAAATCCAGCCACAAGGTTTGTAAATAATCTTGTATACACAGGAGTAGGAATTGCAGGAGCGATTGCTGCAATTAACGGAAGTCTTAGTATTGGTCAGCTTACGGCGTTTTTAAGTTATGCAAACCAGTATAATAAGCCTTTTAACGATATTTCAAGTGTCATTACAGAACTTCAGAATTCACTGGCATGTGCGGCACGTATTTTTGAATTGATTGAACAGGAGCCACAGATTCCAGATAAAGAAACAGCCATCGAGTTGGAAAATGTAGATGGAAGCATTACTCTTTCCAATGTAAGCTTTTCCTATGTTAAAGATAAAACATTAATTGAAAACTTTAATTTAAATGTAAAACCTGGACAAAGAATCGCCATAGTAGGACCAACGGGGTGCGGAAAAACAACACTGATCAACCTTTTGATGCGTTTTTATGATGTAGATGGTGGCTCAATTCAAATCATGGGCGAGGATATACGTAATATAAAAAGAAAAAGTCTTCGTAGTAATTTCGGAATGGTTTTACAGGAAACCTGGTTAAAAAGTGCTTCAATCCGGGATAATATTTTGATGGGAAAACCAGATGCAACGGAAGAAGAAATGATTCAGGCAGCAAAACAGGCACATGCGCATTCATTTATCAAACGTCTTCCAAAGGGATACGATACTTTGATCGGAGAAGAGGGTGGAAGTCTTTCGCAGGGGCAAAAGCAACTTCTTTGTATTGCCAGAGTAATGATCTGTCTGCCGCCAATGCTGATATTAGATGAAGCAACCTCTTCCATAGATACCAGAACAGAAATCCTGGTTCAGAATGCATTTACGAATCTGATGAAAGACAGAACCTGTTTTATCGTGGCACATCGACTCTCTACAATAAAAGAAGCAGATGTAATTCTTGTGATGAAAGACGGTCATATTATGGAAAAAGGAAATCATAAGGAATTGCTGGCACAAAAAGGATTTTATGCAAAACTGTATAATAGTCAGTTTGCGGTGTAAAGCGAATAATCGAATGCTTTGAATCCTCAGACTCAACATCTGTGATCAAAAGTATTGTAAAGAGCTGAATCGAAAAGAGGCTTTATGTCTATTTTTAGTTGCGAAGAAAAAGTCTAAATTAGATTGACAAAGTTGCATTTTATAGTATTATTTAAGTAAATATCCGCAGAAAACATATAAGTGCGGACTATTACTTAACAAAGGCGGTTATAAAAATGCTTAAAACATATGAAGAGTGTATTTCGGAATGCGGATCAGATTACTATTTGAAAAAAAATATTCAGAATGGAAAAATATACAAAATAGAAAAAGGAATATATTCAGATGAAAAATCACCATCAGAGTTATCCGTTATTATGTTCAAGTATCCCCAAGGAGTTATAAGTATGGAAACTGCATTTTTTTACCATGGATTAACAGATACAATTCCAGAGGAGTATGTATTGAGCACAGAGCGAAACGCAACTAAGATTAAGGATTCCAGAGTGAAACAGATATTTTCTCAAAAGTTATTGCAGGATATAGGAAAAATGACAATGAATTATCAGGGAACCGATATACAAATATATGATAAGGAACGAATGCTAATTGAGTTGATAAGAAACAGAGAAAAAATACCATACGATTATTATAAGGAAATCATCAGAAATTATCGAGACAGATTGTATGATTTGGACATCGAAAAGTTGCAGGAGGATGTTATGTTATTTCCGAGAAATAAGATTATTAATGAAGTAATTACCAAGGAGGTGTTCTAGTGAATATTAAGGAAGAGGTGGATAAAATTCAAGAAGAAGGATATAGTCAGGCCAATGCTCAGGCAAAGTTTTGTCAGGATATGATACTTGACTTAATATCAAAGAGTTCGTTAAATAGAAATGTGACGATTAAGGGCGGAGTTGTTATGCGAAGCATTTCAGCAGATGTCAGACGAGCAACACAGGATATAGATATTGATTTTATCCGTTATTCACTGGAAGAAAACTCGATAAAGGCATTTGTTGATAAACTAAATATTGCGGGAGATGTTACCATTAAAATGGTTGGAAATATAGAAGAACTAAGGCAGCAAGATTATAATGGAAAACGAATTTATATTGAAATATCTGATGAATATGGAACCAACTTACTTAGTAAAATAGACCTAGGTGTACATAAAAGACTAGAAATAGTTCAGGAAGAATATTGCTTTGATATTGAATTTAATAATGAGGGAGCTAGTCTTTTGATAAATTCAAAAGAACAAATGCTTACGGAAAAGCTACGTTCCATATTGAAATTTGGAAGTTATTCTACTCGGTTTAAGGATGTATATGATATTTATTATCTTTTAAATCTGGCTGATAAGGATAAGCTGGCTCATTGTTTTGAACAATACATATATAAGGATAAAGGAATGCGTGAAAACACGATTGGAGACATACGTAAGAGAGTAAACAAAACACTAAATGATAAGGATTACACAAAGAGATTAGATACATCAAAAAAAAACTGGCTAGATATTTCTAATGATGAAGTTATATATGGTATTGAGAAAAAACTGCTTGAGTTGTAAGTGCAGTATTTGTAAAAACTATTCAGCATTCATAGGTATTCATAAAAAGTGCATTGATTGACATAAAATTTGCAATCTCGTATAATATCTGTGACACTTTTTAGCCAGATTTTATTAGATGGAGCGTTTATGAGGCAGGAAAGTAATAAGAATGAACAAAGGCAAAAATGGAAATATTATAATAAAGTAGTATTTTTGACATGCAATTTAATAGGAACAATACTGGCCATTTATATAGGAGGATGGATTATGCTTTTAAAATCTATCTGGGTTACATATCTGGCTTATGCAACAGGGAAATTAACACTGATAAAGCTTTTAGAATCAGCTTTTTGTGTTTTGTTTTCGGCTACTGTAGCTGGTGGGATCTGGAGCATCGGTTACATGGCGGGAAGAAAGTTGGAAAGAGGCTGATGGAAGAGAATTTTTATAAAAAAGTATTATATCTTGTAATACCGATGGCATTGCAGAATTTAATCAATGTCGGAATTTCTGCAACGGATGTACTAATACTTGGACGTGTTGGAGAAAAAGCGTTATCGGGCTGTTCTTTGGGTGGACAGGTTTTTTGGATTTTAAGCTTGTTTTTATTTGGTGCCACATCAGGTGCGTCTGTTTTGGTGGCACAATACTGGGGAAAGAAGCAGGTGCGTTCCGTTGAAAAACTCCTGTCGATTACGCTGATGTTAACGGAATCCGTAGCGATTTTATTTATGGCGCTAACGCTGCTTTTTCCAAGAGAAATCATGCAGATTTATACTTCGGATAAAGAAGTTATAGCACAAGGCGTAGCTTATATGAAAATTATTGCCTTTACCTTTCCACTGGCAGCATTTACGATGACCTACTTAAATATCTTAAAGAGTATTGAAAAAGTAGTCATTTCGACCGTGGTATATGCAATGTCACTGGTTTTAAATGCAGTAATAAATGTGATTTTGGTATTTGGTCTGCTTGGCATGCCGGCACTTGGTATCAGAGGAGCTGCAATAGGAACACTGTGTGCAAGAATTATGGAAGTTGTATTTGTACTTATATACACGAATAGAAAGAGCAAAGATGTAAGACCATATTTAACAGATATGATTCATCCGGATAAAACGTTATGGAAAGATTTTTTGTATTTCGCAACACCAGTGATGATCAATGAAGTTTTATGGGGTGTGGGATATTCTGCAAATACAGCAATTATGGGACATCTTGGCTCCAGTGCAGTTGCTGCGAATTCCGTTGCCCAGATTGCAAGACAGCTTGCGATGGTGGTTGGATTTGGTATTGCAAGTGCGGCGGCTATCATTATAGGAAAAGCAATTGGTGAAAAGCGAGAAGATCTGGCGGAAATTTATGCAAAGAAATTTGTAAAATTAACTTTGATTAGCGGAATTGCGGGAGCAGTACTGATTCTGGTTTTACGATTACCGATAATTTTCATTACCGGATTAAAAGGAGAATCAGCAGATTACCTTCATGTCTTTTTGCTTATCATGTCATATTATGTTATTGGGCAGGCATTAAATTCTACATGGATCGTTGGAATATTCCGCGCAGGCGGCGACACCCGATTTGGAATGATACTTGATATGTCTACAATGTGGGGCGGTTCCATCTTATTTGGTGCGGTAGCAGCATTTGTATTCCATCTCCCAGTTGTAGTAGTCTATGTAGTGCTTTTGAGTGATGAAATTTTAAAAATCCCATTTTGCATTTATCGTTACAAAAAGAAAAAATGGTTGCAGAATGTAACCAGATAGGTAGAGTTTACAGGGATTTTTATCCGATATGGATGCAGATACATGAGTATGCATAGTATAAAAGCCATAGAAAAAAGAGTTATTTTAACTATTTAAAAGCTAAAGTAACTCTTTTTTATGAGTAAAATTAGCAAAAAATAAGGATGAAAAAAGCAAAAACTAGCTATACGAAAAAGACAGGATATGGTATTTGTATTGTGTAGGATAAAAATAATGCACTTACTGATGAAAAAATCAGAAAGAGCGAAGTTTACAAAACGATGCAAAGGAATATAATATGGAAAAAATAAAAGGAATTACATTTGCACCATTCGCACCAAAAGGACGATTAAACAGAAAAGAAGCATTTGAAAGTCTGAAGGTAATGAAAGAAACGACCCATGCAACACATGTAATCTTTGTGCCAGCGGGAATTCAGCAAACGGCAGAATCAGAAGAAATTGATTATAAAAGCAATGCAACTATGTCGGACGAAGAACTGACTGCAATGATAAAGTATGCAAAAGAACTAGATTTAAAAGTTATTTTAAAACCAACAGTAAACTGCGCAAACGGAATTTGGCGTGCACATATACATTTTTTTGATATTGATGTTCCGTGTGAACCAAAATGGGGAAACTGGTTTTTGTCATATACAACATTTATGACACATTATGCAAAAATTGCAGAGCAGCAAAACTGTGATATGTTCATTACGGGATGTGAAATGGTAATGACAGAACACAGACAGGTAGAATGGCGTGCGCTGATTCGACATATAAAAGCTGTTTTTCATGGACCGGTTTCCTATAATACAGATAAATATCAGGAAGATCATGTGACATGGTGGGACGAAGTTGATGTGATATCCTCCAGCGGATATTATCCAGTAAATGACTGGGAAAATCAGCTAAATCGAATTGAAAAAGTTTTAAAAAAATATAAGAAACCATTTTTCTTTGCAGAAGCAGGCTGTATGTCGGTAGATACTTCTCCATATATACCAAATGACTGGAATATGGCGGGAGAAGTGAGCCAGACAGCTCAAAAGCAATACTATGAAACGATGTTTGCAGCATGCCAGAAAAGGGAATGGGTAAATGGCTTTGGTCTATGGTCATGGGACAGTGATTTAAGCAAAGAAGGGCTAAAACGTCAGGAAAAGGGCTATGAAATCTATGCAAAAAAAGCCAATGAAGCCGTAAGCAGTTTTTATGAAAGCTGGGAATGAGTTCGCACAAAAAAATGTCATAAAACGTCATAAAACATGCATAAAAAGGTCTTTTTTCTTCCTGATTTTAAAGTAGAAAACAACAAATGTAAGTGTTATAATATAGCCTGAATGGACTTAAGAAAGAGAGGATTTATAAATGGACTACAAAAAGGTTTATAAGCAGTGGTGCACAGATACTTATTTTGATGAGGATACCAGAAATGAATTACTTGCCATTGCAGATAACGAAGCCGAGATAGAAGATCGTTTTTACAGACAGTTGGAATTTGGTACAGGAGGACTTCGTGGAGTTATCGGTGCTGGAACAAATCGTATGAATATCTATACGGTACGTCAGACAACACAAGGACTTGCAAATTATATCATTTCTCAAAACGGTCAGGATAAGGGAGTTGCAATTGCGTATGACTCCAGAATTATGTCAACCGAATTTGCAGATGAAGCAGCCTTATGCTTAAATGCAAATGGGATTCAGGCATATGTATTTCCAGAACTTCGTCCGACTCCGGAATTATCTTTTTGTGTAAGAGAATTATCCTGCATATCAGGTATTGTACTTACAGCAAGCCATAATCCAAGAGAATACAATGGATATAAAGTATATTGGGAAGACGGCGCACAGATTACACCGCCTCATGACAAAAATATTCTTGCAGAAGTAGCAAATGTTACAGAGTTTTCCCAGGTAAAGACGATGGAAAAACAAGCAGCAATCGCAGCAGGATTATATCATGTCATCGCTTCTGATATTGATGATAAATATATGGAAGAATTAAAAAAGCAAAGCATCCATCCGGATATCATAAAAAAAATGGCAAAAGACATTAAGATTGTCTACACACCATTGCATGGAACAGGAAACATACCAGTTCGCCGTGTGCTAAAAGAACTTGGATTTGAAAAAGTAATCGTTGTTCCAGAACAGGAACTTCCTGATGGAAACTTCCCTACAGTAGGATATCCGAATCCAGAAAGTCCTGCAGCATGGGAGCTTGCACTTGCACTTGCGAAAAAAGAAGATGCAGATATTGTGCTTGCAACAGACCCGGATGCAGACAGACTTGGTGTGTATGCAAAAGACACAAAAACTGGTGAATATATCAGCTTTACAGGTAATATGTCAGGTATGCTGATTGCAGAATATATTTTAAGAGAAAGAACAGCCACTGGTACCATGCCAGCAAATCCAGCACTTGTTGAAACCATAGTTACAACGGATATGGCAAAAGTAATTGCAGCAGAATATCATGTAAAATTAATCGAAGTATTAACTGGTTTTAAATTTATCGGAGAACAGATTCGCCTGTTTGAAGAAAATAATACCTACAACTATGTATTTGGTTTGGAAGAAAGCTATGGCTGCCTTGCTGGAACTTACGCCAGAGATAAAGATGCCTGCGTTGCGGTTATGATGTTATGCGAAGTTGCATCTTATTATAAAGCACAGGGAGAGACACTCTGGGATGCAATGCTCCTAATGTACGAAAAATACGGATATTTCCAAGAAGGACTTGATACACTTACCTTAAAGGGAATTGATGGAGCACAGCAGATTTTAGATATTATGTCTGACATGAGACAAAATCCTCCAAAAACATTAGGCGGATTTGAAGTGCTTGCTGTTCGTGATTATAAAGAGGACACCAGAAAAGATTTAAAGACAGGGGAAGTAACCAAAACAGGACTTCCAGCTTCGAATGTATTGTATTATGAATTAACGGATCATACATGGTGTTGCGTAAGACCTTCTGGTACAGAACCGAAGATTAAATTTTATTTTGGTGTAAAAGGAAATTCACTAGAAGATGCACAACAGAAATTAGAAGCTGTAAAAAAAGATATGTTAAGTGCTGCAAAGGCATAAGTGAAAAAGAAAAAATAAAATAAAATAAAAGAATAAATAAAATAAAAGAACAAAAGAACAAAAGAACAAAAGAACAAAAGAATAAAAGAACAAAAGAAATAGAAGAAAAAAGAAATAATTACCTGGCATAATTTAAGATGAGAATGAGAGGATTTTGTATGGATAAAAAGAAAATACATCATAACAAAATTGAAAAACTTTCCAACAATCCATATTTAAACCTTTTTCATATGGATACCAGCACAAAAGATGGCAAACATCTGGATTACTATTTTGCGTCGCGAAATAAGGAAGAAGAAATAAAGATTAAAACAAGGGCACTGACTCCAGAGGGGATGATGGTTTATCCTCTTTGGAAAGATAACCCTGGAAAAATTGTAATGATTCGGCAATACAGATATCCTTTAGATGAAGTGATCTATGAATTGCCGGCTGGTCTGATTGAGAAAAATGAAACCAGTGAAATGGCAGCAATACGGGAAATGAAAGAAGAAACCGGACTTTCGTTTGAATGTTACAAAGATATAAATCCAGTGTATAGCCGCCCTTTTTTTATGGGACCGGGTTTCACAGATGAAACAAGCTGTATGGTATATGGCTATGCAAAAGGAACTATTTCACAGGAATTGATGGAAAGCTCGGAACTGATAGAAGTAATTCTGGCAGATAAACAGAAAGTAAGACAGATTTTAAAAGAAGAAAGAGTCTGCATTCGAACGGCGCTTTTACTGATGCATTTTTTAGAATCAGATGAAAAAGACCCTTTTGCCTTTTTAAAATAAAGTATTGGAATATAAAAATACATATAAATATAGAAACAAAGACATAAATAAAGACAAAGACCTAAATAAAGACAAAAACAAAAATATAAATGAAGATATAAATATAGTTAAATAATCGACGGAAATAAATTGCAAAGCAATACTATATAAAAAAACAACCTAAGGAGAAGCGCTATGGCAGTGACGTATTTAAAAGATGAAAGAATTTTCAAACTGGATACCAGAAACACAAGTTATATAATTGGAATTGTGGATGAAGAGAATTTCATCGGACATATTTATTTTGGGGAAAAAATAAAGGATGCAAATGTTTCCTATTTACTAAGAACAAAAGAATCACCTTTTGTACCAAGCAAAAATAATCGTGACAGAACATCCTTTTTGGATGCTTTTCCAATGGAATACCCAGGTTCTGGAAATGGGGATTTCCGGGATGGCTGTATCAGTGTGTTGACAAAAGAAGGGCATGTTGCAGTTGGGATTACGTATGAGTCTCACAATATTTACAGAGGGAAAAAACCTTTAGAGGGACTTCCTGCAACATTTGCAGACGAAAAGGAATGCAAAACACTGGAACTTGTTTGCAAAGATAAAGCATTAAATTTAAAAGTGATATTAACCTATACAGCATTTGAAGATTTGGATGTGATAACAAGAAGTGTAAAAATTATCAATGAAAACACAACGGATATATATCTTACCAAAGTACTTTCTACTTGTGTAGATATGGATAATGAAGACTATGAAATGCTAACGCTTCATGGTTCCTGGGCAAGAGAACGTGTGATGGAGTATCGTAAAGTAGGACATGGATTTATGGGAGTGCAATCATTCCGTGGAGAATCGTCCCATCAGGATCATCCATTTTTTGCACTAAAAGCGAAAAATGCAACAAATGAAGCAGGAAATGTATATGGCTTTCATTTTGTATATTCGGGGAATTTTTTGGGACAGGTTGAGATGAACCAGTTCGATAGCATTCGTGCGGTTATGGGAATTCATCCGCAGAATTTTAAATTTAAATTAGCACAGGCAGAGGCTTTTCAGGCACCAGAAGTAGTTATGGTTTTTTCTGCACAGGGAGTGGATCATCTGACACATACATATCATGATTTATATAGAAATCATTTGATCAGAAGTCCGTACAAAGACAGAAAACGTCCAATTTTAATCAATAACTGGGAAGCAACCTACTTTGATTTTGATACACAAAAATTATTGTCCATTGCAAAAGATGCAGCGGAACATGGCATTGAAATGCTTGTTATGGATGATGGGTGGTTTGGTCATCGAAATGATGATAATACAAGCCTTGGTGACTGGGATGTAAATGAAAAAAAATTACAGGGTGGTTTAAAACATCTTGTAGATGAAGTAAATAAACTTGGTTTAAAGTTTGGCATCTGGTTTGAACCAGAAATGATTTCACCAGAGTCCGATTTATATAAAGCACATCCAGACTGGGCAATTGCAATACCAAATCGTACACCAGCATTGAGCAGAAATCAGTATGTACTGGATCTGACAAGAAGAGATGTATTAGAACATACCTATGAAAGTGTAGCTAAAATTTTAAGAAGCGCAAATATCGCATATGTGAAATGGGATATGAACCGTCAGCTTACCGATATTGGCAGTGCACTTCTTCCATCCGATCAACAGGGAGAAATTTATCACAGATATGTTTTAGCAGTATATGAATTGCAGGAAAGACTGATAAAAGAGTTCCCAGAGCTTCTGCTGGAGAACTGCTCTGGTGGAGGCGCAAGATTTGATCCAGGGATGCTTTACTACAGCCCACAAATCTGGTGCTCTGACGATACCGATGCGATTGAAAGACTTTCCATTCAGGAAGGAACTTCTTTGATTTATCCACTGTCAACGATGGGTGCGCATATATCAGACTGCCCAAATCATGCATTAGGAAGAGTGACACCATTTGAAACGCGTGGTATTGTTGCACTTGCCGGAACCTTTGGCTATGAGCTTGATATTACAAAAATCAGTGAAGAAGATAGAAAGATGATTCCAGAGCAGGTAGCTATGTATCATAAATACAATGATTTAGTACGTAACGGGGATTATTACAGAATCGCATCTTATCGGGAAAATCATTATTTTGACTGCTATGAAGTGGTTTCAAAAGATCAGTCAGAAGCACTGGTTACGTTTGTACAGGTTTTAAACCGTGTAAATTATCATAGTAGAAAAATTAGAATAAAGGGATTAGAAAAAACAGCTTACTACAGACTTGAAATTGAAAATGAAGAAAAGAAAGAAGCTGTTACCAAAAAAGATTCAGAAAAAGAATTGATTTATAGTGGCGAAGCACTTATGAAAGCTGGATTTTTAATTCAGAATCCATGGGGAGATTTCAAAGCGAGATTATTTCATTTTACAAAATGTGAAGAAGTGAAACGGAATAATAAATAAATGTAAGGATATTAAATTCCCTCTTTTTGCAAGAATGTAAAAAGGGGGAACATTGCTTTATTGACAAAAGTATAAATTAATTTTAAAATAAAATTAATTAACATTAGGCTAAAAATTAACTAATGAGTATATGAGGGATTGAATATGTCAAAAGAAGTCAGACTTGCTGATATAGCGGCAAGATTAAATGTAAGTACGGTAACTGTTTCAAAGGCACTTTCTGGACAAAAAGGTGTCAGCGAACAGATGCGTGCCAAAATAAAAGAGCTGGCGGATGAAATGGGATACAAACAGCCATCGGCAGTTAAAAAGACTGGAACCAATAAAAGTTATAATATTGGGGTCATTGTATCTGAAAATTATCTTGGAAAATACGATTCCTTTTACTGGAAAATGTATCAGTGCGTAGCAACAAGAGCGGTGCAAAAAGAATGTTTTACAATGCTTGAAGTGATATCAGAAGAAGATGAAAAACTTGGCAATCTGCCTAAAATCATTACAGAAAAAAAGGTAGATGGAGTGATTGTGATTGGAAGTCTTGAACCAGAATATTTGAAAACATTAAGAGTGGAAGCAGAAGTACCAATCGTATATCTTGATTTTTATGAAGAAGCGCAGATGAATGATTCTGTAATATCGAATGGTTTTTATGGGATGTATGCACTGACGAACTATTTATTTGATATGGGACATACAAAAATTGCTTACGTTGGTTCACTTTTGTATACCAAAAGTATTACAGACCGTTATTTTGGATATGCAAAATCCATGTTAGAGCATGGAGTAGACATAAAAAAAGAATGGATTATTCAGGATAGAGATAATGAATATGCAGTCGGAGCACTGAAATTTGATAAGGTATTGGAACAAATGCAGGATATGCCCACAGCATTTGCATGCAATAGTGATTTAACTGCAAGCTTCTTTATCAAAGCATTAAAAGAAAAGAAATATGATGTTCCAGGGGATATCTCAATTGTTGGATTTGATAATTACCTTTATCCGGGACTGTGTGACGTAGATATTACAACCTATGAAGTGGACTTAAAGGAAATGGCACGTCGTGCAATTCACATATTACTGAAAAAAGTAAGTGGGGAACGTTATAAACAGGGAATCTATATTGTAGAAGGTCACCTTGTACTAAAAGACAGTGTAAAAGATATAAGACAAGCACAGTAAAGGAATAAAAACAGTAAAGGAATGAAAACAGTAAAGGAATAAAACAAATGCAATTTGAGAAAATAAATTTGCATAAGAATATATGATAAACAACGAAAAAAGAAGCTATTTTGTATGAAAGATAAAATACAGCATAGCTTCTTTTTATACGTTAGGCAATGAGTGAATTTAGTAATTCAAAAACTCCTGGCGGAAAGAGTAAGGTGTGTTACCGGTATATTTTTTGAAAATATTAATGAAATGATTTGCATTATCAATTCCCACAGAGGAAGCAATTTCATGTATTGGCATATCAGTTGAGCGAAGCAGATTTTTTGCAGCCTCAACTCTTTTTTTGTTTAAATACTGAATCGGAGAATCACCAAATTGTTTTGAAAATTCACGGCATAACCGATAGCGGCTGATTTGAAGCGTATCTTCGAAATTTTGCAACGAAAAATTTTTAGAATAAGAAGAATCAAAACTTTTTTTCATATAAGCTAAATATGGGGGAAGTTTAGACTCTTCTTTCTCTGACTCTACAAATGTATATGCCAAAAAAGTAAATAAATCATTTAGATATTTATAATCCAGCAGAAGACTTCGTTCTTTATAATGAAATTGATTTTTCCCCAAGACAGCAAGGCATTGTAAAATATGATCCTGTGATTCAAGAGCAAAAGCCTCGGAAATCTGTGAAAACTTTTTTTGGAAAATATCAGGGGTATAACCAGATAAAAAATAAATGTCAAAATTCCAGGAAGCAGAATCAATACTTAACGAAAAAGATTGCCGGCAGTCAAAAAATAATAAGGTGTTTTCTTTTAAAACCATATGATTAACTCCGTATCGCAGGTAACCCTGCCCTGATTTGGTAAAAAGTAACATATAGTATGGAAAAGAATTAATATGGTAAGAAAAAGGAGAACATACATTCAAATTGCAATAAGATTCGATGCAGGTTAGCTGGCAAATCGGATCATCAGATTTTTCATATGTATTTCCAAGCAGGCAGTTATCTTTCAAACCATTGGACAGAGAAGGCGGCCGAAGGAAAGAGGATAAAAAGTCTGATTTAAAAGTAGATTCAGTTTTTAAAATAGTATTCATAATGAAACCTCACAAAAAGATTAAATAAATTTATTAGTTAAGAATGAATAAGGCTAAATAGAGAAAAAAATAAGCTCTTTTCATTTACATAAAAATATTATACAATAATCTTTGATAGATGACAAGAAAAAAAGGCTTACATTTGCAATTAAAAAACATGGAAATAAGCTAAATAAAGATAATAAATAGCTAAAATACGAAAAAACAAGAAAAAGCAAAAGTCAAAATGCACAAAAAGCATCCACATAATTTGTATAAATTGAGGAATCAAACAAAAAACACAATATAAAATGATTATTAACAATAAAAAGTGATGAATAAATAAATTAACAATATATAATTAAATTAAGTTACAAAAGTAACCGGCTATACGTTAGCTAATTAAAGGAGGATATTTTTATGAAACTGAAAAAGGTTTTAGCAGTTGGCTTAGTAGCCACAATGACTGCTTCTTTAGCGGGGTGTGGATCAAGTGCTGGAAAGAACTCAAGTTCTAGTGCAGATTCAGGTAAAGCTTCAACAGAATCTGGTTCATCAAAAGGTGGATTAAATTACAAAGATGTTGAAGTTGGTAAAAGCTTTACAAATGTAAAAACTACGATTAAATTATTTAATCACAGAACAGATTTGCAGCAAAAAGATTATAATGGAAAAACATGGGATCAGTATATTGCAGATTTTAATAAACTGTATCCAAACATTAAAGTTGACGTTGAAACTGACACAAATTATGCAGCAGATGCACTTACCAGACTTCAAGGTGGTGACTGGGGCGATATCATGATGATTCCTGCAGTAGATAAATCTGATTTAAGTACTTACTTCTTGCCATATGGAGATTTGGATACAATGAAACAGCAGATTAATTATTCCACAGCATGGGAATACAAGAAAGTTGTTTATGGTGTTCCATCTACAGCAACAGCTCAGGGTATTGTTTATAATAAGAAGGTGTTCGCAGCAGCAGGAATTACAACATTACCAAAAACTCCAGATGAATTTATCAAGGACTTACAGGCAATCAAAGATAAAACAGATGCAACACCATTATACACAAACTACGCAGCCGGATGGACTATGGGTGCTTGGGATGCATATGTTGGATCCGTTTCAACTGGCGATAATACTTATATGAACCAGAAATTAGTACATACAGCAAATCCATTTAAAGATTATGGCGATGAAACACATGCAAATGCTGTATATAAAGTTTTATATGATGCCGTAAATAAGAAATTAACAGAAGATGATTATTCGACAACTGACTGGGAAGGCAGCAAGACTTTAATGAATCAGGGAAAAATCGGATGTATGGTTCTTGGATCATGGGCATTCCCTCAGATGCAGGCAGCTGGTTCAAATGCTGATGACATCGGATATATGGCATTCCCAATTACTGTAAATGGAAAACAGTACACAAGTGCAGGCGCTGATTACAGTTATGGTATTAACAAATCTTCTTCAAAAGAAAATCAGGAAGCTTCTATGGTATTTGTAAAATGGATGACTGAAAAATCTGGATTTTCATATAATGAAGATGGTCTTCCAGTAGCAAAAGACATAAAAGATACAAAACTTGATTTCAAAGATGTTACCATTTTAGAAGATGAACCAGCACTTACTGGTGAAGAAGATCTTTTAAATAAAATGAACTCTACTTCAGAACTGAACATAAACAATGGCGGAAATGATAAACTTCAGGCAATCGTTGAACATGCAGCAAACGGAGATGAATCATTTAGTGACATTATGAATGACTGGAACAAAAAATGGTCTGACGCACAGAGCACAAATAGCGTTAAAGTTGAATATTAATTATTAAATTAAAATTCTCTATAAAGAACACAATGTATATTGCTAAGCCAAGGAGTTGCTAGCTTCTTGGCTTAGCTTTTAGAAAGCATGGAGGATGTGAATTATGTCAGCTACTGCGACAACAGTAAAAAAAGAAAAAAAAGCATTTAATTTTATTCAGTGGGCAAAAAGCAGGAAAGGCCAGCAGGTATTAATTATTACTGCGTTTATGGTAATTCCCCTTCTGTTATTATTTACGTTTACCTATCTGCCATTTGCAGAGATGGTGAAATTTAGTTTCTATGATATGAAATACGTAGGTCAAAGAACTTATATTGGATTACAAAATTATAAAGATGTTTTTGAAAGACAGGATATTTTTGGAGCATTAAAACTCAGTTTGTTTTATATTGTGGGTGCATTGGTGCAACTTGCACTGGCGCTATACCTCGCAACGTTACTTAGCTTTAAGACAAAGGGCGGAAATGCATTTAAAGGATTTATGTTTTTTCCTTATCTGATCAGTGGTATTGCTATTGGTTTTATTTTTAAATTTTTCTACACCAGAGGATTTGTTTTTGATACTGTTTTACAATGGTGTGGATTTCACTTAGACAATCTTCCATATTGGTTAAGAGATCAAAAAATTAATAACTGGTCTCTGGTTGCTACGTCCGTCTGGAGATATTTTGGACAGAACATGGTATTGTTTATCGGCGCAATTATGTCAGTGGACAGTGAGATGTATGAAGCAGCAGAACTAGATGGTGCAAATAAATTTCAGCAGTTTAAACATATTATTTTACCAAGTATAAAAACAATCGTTACATTAAATATTATTTTATCAATTACAGGATCCTTAAGTGCATTTGAAGCACCTTTTGTTATTACAGGTGGAGCAAATGGAACAGGAACATATTTTGTAATTATGAACCAGATAGCCCATACAAGCCAGAAGGTTGGACTTGCATCAGCTATGGCAGTTGTACTTTTGATGATTATTTTTGCAGCTACTATTTTACAGAAACTATTCTTTAAATATGTATTTCGTAATGCGAATGCAGAAGATGAAGTCATAAAAAAAGTTAAGAAAAAGAAGCTCGCTGTTAAGGGGGTAAAATAAGATGAAAAAGAACTATAGAATGAAAAGCACAAGTTATTATGTATGGGGATTTTTAAAATATTTATCTCTGATATTTTTTGCTTTTTGCGCAATTATTCCAGTGATTTCAATTGTTATAACAGCATTTAAGACAGATAAAGAATATCAGACTACAAATGTTATGACATTACCAAATAGTTTCTTGAACTTTACAAACTTTAAGCAGGCATTTGAAAATGCACATATGGGTCAGGCGTTCATTAATACAGGAATCGTACTTGTTTTTGTTTTACTTGGTTCTGTTATTATTGGATCACAGCTTGCTTATGTATTAAACAGATTCAAATTTCCGGGAAATGGAATGGTTCGGAACTTGTTTTTGTTTGCAACATTACTTCCAGGTGTTGCTATGCAGGTATCTGTTTACAATATCATGGGTAACCTTGGACTTATCAATCACTTGTATGGATATATCATCATGATGATGGGTACGGATATTATCTCGATTTATATTTTTATACAGTTTATGGAAAATATCCCAAAATCACTGGATGAATCGGCAATTATTGATGGTGCTTCTTATTTTCAGATTTATTGGAAAATCATGCTTCCATTACTTAGACCAGCAATTATTACCAGTATGATTTTAAAAGGTGTAGGTACTTACAATGAATATTATGCTGCGAATCTCTATCTCCAGACACAGACATTAAAAACAGTAGCAATTTCTTTGTATTCCTTCACAGGACCAATGGGCAGTAGATACAACCTTATCTGCGCAGGTGTAATCATATCGTTCTTACCAGCTCTTATCATCTTCATCGTATGCCAGAAACAGATTTACAATGGTATTACAGCCGGAGCAGTAAAAGGCTAATAAAAGGAGGATGTAATTAAATGGTTGAAGAAGTAAAAAAACATCTTCTGGAAAAGATCATTCCTTTCTGGAAGAACTTAACGGACAATGAAAATGGCGGTTTTTACGGATATATGAATTATGACTTGTCCGTAGATAAAAAAGCGGTAAAAGGCTGTATTTTAAACAGCCGGATCACCTGGTTTTTTTCAAATGCCTACACACTTTTAAAAGATGAAAGTCTTTTAGAAGAAGCAAAACATGGATTTTCTTTTTTGAAAGAACATTGTTTGGACAAAGAAAATGGTGGAATATTCTGGTCAATCCGATATGATGGAACGCCAGAAGATACAACCAAGCATACCTATAATCAGGCATTTTCAATCTATGCACTTTCTTCTTATTATGAAGCGGCAAAAGATGAAGAAGCATTAAAAATGGCAAATGACATCTTTGATATCATAGAGACGAAATGTAAAGATGAGTTTGGATATCTGGAAGCCTTTGATAAAGAATTTGGTCCAATTAACAACGATAAGCTCTCTGAAAATGGAATCATTGCAGATAAAACAATGAATACTCTGCTTCATGTATTTGAAGCATATACAGAGCTGTACCGTGTTTCTCATCAGCAAAGAGTAAAAGAAAGACTGGAATGGATACTGGATATCATTGCAAAGAAAATTTATAATCCAATTCTTCACAGACAGGAAGTATTTTTTGACAAAAATTATAACAGCATTTTAGACTTACATTCTTATGGACATGATATTGAAACAGCATGGCTGATTAACAGAGGAACAGAAGTATTAGGGGAAGAAGCCTATACAAAGATGATGAACCCTATTATTGACGATTTGACCAGGCAGGTATATGACGTTGCATTTAATGGACATTCCCTTGCGAATGAATGTGAAAATGGAATCGTAAGTACCCAGAGAATCTGGTGGGTTCAGGCAGAAACGGTGATTGGATTTTTAAATGGATTCCAAAGACATCCCGAAAAGAAAGAATATTTGCAGGCAGCTGTAAATGAATGGGAATTTATCAAAGAGCATCTGATTGACAAAAGAAGCGGTTCAGAATGGTTTTGGGAAACAGATGAAAATGGAAATCCAATAGAAGGAATGCCAATCGTGGAACCTTGGAAATGCCCATACCACAATGGAAGAATGTGTTTCGAAGTGATAAGGAGAAATGTCGATGTTGCATAAAAACTATAAAGAACAATTAAAAAAATACGAAGAGCTGATTCAGCGTAAAAATGTAAAATCAGATTTTTACAATGGAATTTATGACCGTTATGAATACCCAGTTTTAACAAGAGAGCATATCCCGCTTACCTGGAGATATGACTTGAATCCAGAAACAAATCCATATTTTATGGAGCGTCTGGGTGTAAATGCTGCATTTAATGCAGGAGCAATTGAATTAAATGGAAAATACTATGTTGTAGCAAGAATTGAAGGAAATGACAGAAAATCCTTTTTTGGTGTTGCAGAAAGTGATAATGGAATTGATGGATTTCGATTCTGGGATTATCCGATTTTACTTGATGATACCTGCCCGGATGAAACAAATGTATATGATATGCGTCTGACAAAACATGAGGACGGCTATATCTATGGAATCTTTTGTTCGGAAAGCAAGGATAAAAGCGCAAACGATTTATCCGCAGCAGTTGCAGCAGCAGGAATTGTCCGTACAAAGGATTTAAAAAACTGGGAACGATTAGAAAATCTTGTTACTTTAAACTCGCCACAGCAGAGAAATGTATGTTTACATCCAGAATTTGTAAATGGGAAATATGCATTTTATACAAGACCGATGGATGATTTTATTGACACAGGAAGTGGCGGTGGAATAGGATTTGGACTTTGCGAAGATATTACACATGCTGTTATAGATGAAGAAAAAATGACAAGTATTCGTAAATACCATACGATTACAGAAGCAAAAAATGGTGCAGGTGCGACACCAATTAAGACCGACAAAGGCTGGATTCATATAGCACACGGCGTACGTAACACAGCAGCAGGACTTCGCTATGTTATCTATGCATTTGCAACAGATTTAAAAGATCCATCGAAAGTTATTGCAGAACCTTCCGGATTTTTAATTGCGCCAAGACAAGAAGAACGAATTGGAGATGTTTCAAACGTTGTATTTACAAACGGTGCGATCTTAAATGAGAACAATGAAGTATTTATTTACTATGCGTCGAGTGATACAAGACTCCATCTGGCTAAAACTACGCTCAATCAGTTAATCGATTACGTATTTCAGACACCACACGATCCGCTTCGTTCCGTGGAATGTGTAGCACAAAGATGTGAACTAATCAAAAAAAATCTTGAATTTTTAGCTAAAGAAAAATAAAAGTAAAAGAAAAATAAAGTGAGGACAATTATGAGCAAGTATAAAATGATTAGCCCTGCAGTACCTAATGTACCTTGGCAGGATAGACCAGAAACAATCGTAGGAGCTCCTATCTGGCGTTATAATGAAAATCCAATTATTGGAAGAAATCCTATAGAAGGTGTAGCAAGAATCTTTAATAGTGCAGTTATGCCATATGAAGATGGATTTATCGGTGTGTTCCGTGGAGAACAGACCAACGGAATTCCTTATATTTATCTTGGCAGAAGCAAAGATGCCATTCACTGGGATTTTGAAAAAAATAAAATTCCTTTTGTAGATGAAGATGGAAAATCATACATGCCTGTATATGCATATGATCCTCGTCTGGTAAAAGTAGAAGATGTCTATTATATTATCTGGTGCCAGGATTTTTACGGAGCAGCAATTGGAATGGCAAAAACAACAGATTTCAAGACATTCGTAAGACTTGAAAATCCATTTATTCCTTATAACCGTAATGCAGTATTATTCCCAAGAAAGATTAACGGAAACTATGTTATGCTTTCCCGACCTTCTGACAGCGGACATACTCCATTTGGAGATATCTTTTTAAGTGAAAGTCCAGATCTTGTTTATTGGGGCAAGCACAGACATGTTATGGGAAAAGGTGCTGAATGGTGGGAATCCGTTAAAATTGGCGGAGGAGCAGCTCCGATTGAAACTTCCGAAGGATGGTTATTATTCTACCACGGCGTTTCAGGAACCTGTAACGGACTAGTTTATTCAATCGGCGGAGCAATCCTTGATATTGATAATCCATCCATCGTAAAATACAGATGTGAAACATTCCTTCTGACACCAGAAGAATGGTATGAAGAAAGAGGATTTGTTCCAAATGTATGTTTCCCATGTGCAACAATCCATGATTCTGAAAGTGGAAAAATCGCAGTTTATTATGGTGCAGCAGACAGTTATGTAGGACTTGCATTTACAACATTAGATGAAATTGTTGATTACATCAAAGACCACAGTGTTGTGACAACTACAGATACAGAAATTGGAAAAAGATAAAGTATTTTTATGATAGAAATGGTCACAAGCCTGCAATTTGCAGGCTAGTTGACGTTTTGGAGGAAATGGAATGAAATATCAGGTGAACTGTGAAAACGGAATTGCAAATGTTGGTAATTTATATCGTTTGCAGAATTTAATCAAAAGAGCAAATAATGGGGAAAAATTAACGTTAGGTTTTCTGGGAGGCTCCATCACGCAAGGCTCTCTTTCCTCTACACCACAGCTTTGTTATGCATATCGTGTATTTGAGTGGTGGACAAAAACTTTTCCAAAGGCAGAATTTACCTATGTAAATGCTGGTATTGGCGGAACCACATCTCAATTTGGAACAGCAAGAGTAGAATCTGATTTGTTAAGCAAAGAACCAGATTTTGTAATTGTAGAATTTTCAGTAAATGATGACAGTACAGATTTATTCCTTGAAACATATGAAGGTCTTGTGCGAAAAATATATCAAAGTAAAACAAATCCTGCAGTGTTACTTGTAAATAACGTGCGTTATGACGATGGTGGAAATGCACAGATTCAGCATGCAAAAATAGCAAGACACTACAATTTACCAGAAGTTAGTATGCAAAGTTCAATTTATCCGGAAGTAGTGTCTGGAAGAATCAAAAATGAAGAAATCACGCCTGATAATCTTCATCCAAACGATGACGGACATGAACTTGTTGCAGGCGTTATCACATATTTTATAGATAAAGTAAAATGTGGGTCTTATGATGCAGCAAAGGATGATATCACAATAGGAAAACCAATAAGTGCCAATCATTATGAAAATGCGTTCCGCTTACAGAATCAGAATACCAAAACAACAGGAAATAGTTGGGAAACGGATACTTCCGTTCAGAGTAATATTACGGAATTCTTTAAGAATGGATGGACAGCGTCAAAAGAAGGCGATTTCATAGAATTTGAGATAGAAAGCAGTGAACTGGCAGTTCAGTATAGAAAATCTGTGAAACAGCCTGCACCCATTGCAAAAGTTGTTATAGATGGCGATGAAGAAAATAAAATCATTCTGGATGCAAACTTTAAAGAAACCTGGGGAGACTGCCTGTATTTGGAGACAATTTTGCGCCATGGAGAAAAGAAAAAGAGAAAAGTACGTATTACAATTGAGAAAACTCATAAAAAAAATGCAATATCGTTTTATTTAGTATCAATTATTGGAGCAAATTGATTGCAAAGATGTTATAATAGTTTTGATTTATCTTATAAGGCATATAAGAGAGGGGACTTAACATGAGACTTGACTTGAAAAGACTAACTAATGCAAACGAGAAAACAAACGACGCAAAAAAAACATCGGGAGAACGAAAGAAGAAAGTAGTAAAGCACAGAAAAAATGATTTTGCAAAAGAGAAACAGAAACAGAAAAAAAATTCTATATTATCTGGTATCTCAAAGAAAATCAACATTCCAAATACGAAAGCGGGTAAAAGCACGACAGGTGTAGTCGAGCGATTCCAAACAATTACCGTATCTGCGAATGGGAAAATCCAACATAAACTAGTACTTGCATTTTTTGTACCAGTTATTTTCATTATTATTCTTGGATTTTTATCCTACGTACTTTCCAGAGGAAATATTCAATCCCAGTATGAAAAATCAGTCGAAAACACCGTATCTTCCGTGAGTCAGAACTTTGAACTTTTATGTACAAATGTACAGACAAAAGCGGTAGAAATTGCAACAAATACAACATTTCAGTCATATTATGTAAAGGATTATAGTGATTCGAGTGTAACACAGGATAGTTATCGTGCAGCACAAAGTGAGTTATCTACAATCAAAGGAGCAACAGATTATATTTATAGTTACAATGTTCTTTCTGCTACTGGAAACGGAATCTCATCTGCAGGTCAGGGATCAACCAAAGATGATTTTAAAAAGTATATGCAGACAGCAGAAGGGAAACATTTTCCATCAGCTACGGGAAATACTTCTTACTGGAGTGGATATCACAAATATTTTGATACGTTATCCCGTATATCGACAGAGAATTATGCATTATCTTATACGAGAACTTTTTCAAAAGGTGAAGGTATCATTAATATGGATATCAAGACAGATCAGGTAGAATCTGTGCTTAAGAATATTTCACTTGGAAAAGATTCCTATCTGGCAGTTGTTACACCAGACGGCAGAGCACTTATGTTACAAAAAGATAATCTTGTTACTACAAAGATTTTCAAAGGTTCTAATGTTGAAAAGACGGCATTATCAAAGCAAGAGAGTGGAAAATCCTACCTTTCCTTCAAAGGAGAATCCTATCTTTTGGATTACCATAAAATCGGTGAAACGGGAATGTCAGTTGTTTATATGGTTCCAAAATCAACAATTTTATCGGCATCTACACAGATTGGAGCAATCACAATTATTTTTGTATTGCTATCTGGCATTATTGCTATGTTTATCGGTAGTATCATTGCACGTGGAATTTCAAAAGAAGTAAGCAGTTTAACAAAAGGCATGAAAAAGATATCAGATGGTGATTTTACAGTTACATTCCAGACACAAAGAAAAGATGAGTTTAGAGATTTGTCAAATGGAATGGATGCAATGCTTTCTGATATTCGTGGTCTTGTTGAAAATATAATAGGATTTGCAAATACAGTTGGCGATTCCTCTGCACAGGTTGCAATCACTTCAGAAAGTATGGCGGGTTCCATGAGAGGCATTGATGAAGCCATGGAGGAAGTAGCAAAGGGTGTTACAAAGCAGGCAGAAGATACGGACAGCGGTCTTACCGATATGGGAGCTTTTTCTGAAAAACTAAACATTGTTCATGAAAATACGCAAAACATGCACAAACATTCTACGGACGCAATGCAGGCAATTGAAAGTGGCCAGAGTATGATTTTAGAGCTGAATGAGAAATCACAGGCGGTATCTGATATAACTTCAGAGTTAATTGAAAACATTTCAGAAGTAGAGCATAATTCAGCAAACATAGGCAGTATCATTGAAACAATAAGCGCCATTGCCCAGCAGACAAATCTCTTATCCTTAAATGCCTCAATTGAAGCAGCAAGAGCCGGAGAAGCAGGCAGAGGGTTTGCTGTTGTAGCAGAAGAAATCCGAAATCTTGCAGATCAGTCTGCCAGTGCGGGAAAAGAAATCAAAAAAATTATCGAAACCATTCAAAATAAAACGACTGTAACAGCAAATAGTGCAAAACGTGCAGAAGAATTTTTACAGGCGCAATCAAAATCCATTAATGGAACGGTTACAATCTTTGAAGAAGTAAATACAAACGTTGTAGGACTGATTGAAGGACTTGAAAAAGTAAGTTCCAATATGGAAAATATGGTTACAGCAAAAGATCATGTAATGGATTCTATCAGCAGTATTGCGGCAATTTCGGAAGAAACAGCAGCATCAACAGAAGAAGTTACAGCAACGGTAAATACGCAGCTAAACGAGGCTACAAAATTAGCAGCATCTGCAGAAGAATTACGTATGGAAGTTGAAAAATTACAGGAAACCATGAAGAAATTTACAATATAATCGTTGGAGGAATCAATATGTTTCGAGAAGATTTTGTTTGGGGAGTTGCAAGCAGTGCATACCAGATTGAGGGAAGAGAAAAAACAGATGGTGCAGGAAAAACCATCTGGGACACTTTTACAGAGGAAGGTCATATATTTGAAAACCAGAATTCTTATACAAGCTGTGACCATATGCATCATTACAAAGAAGATTTTGCTTTCATGCGCCTCCTTGGAATAAAAGCTTATCGATTTTCTCTTAGCTGGGCAAGAATTTTACCAGAAGGTACTGGAAAGGTAAATGAAAAAGCGATTGCACTCTACAGGGATATGATTCTTGAAATGAAAAAAAATGATATTGTACCATATATCACCATGTATCACTGGGAATTTCCGCAGGCACTTCAGGACAGAGGCGGCTGGTTGAACAGGGAAGTAGTTTCCTGGTTTGGCGAATATGCAAAAGTGGTATCGGAGAGTTTTTCCGATATCTGCGAATATTTTATTACACTAAATGAACCACAGTGTTTTGTTGGATTAGGTCATTTATCCGGTTTACATGCACCTGGGAAAAAACTGGAAATAAAAGAGACATTTCAGGTGGCACACAATGCATTGATGGCACATGGACAGGCAGCTATTGAGTTAAGAAAATATGCAAAACAGCCAATTCAGGTTGGATATGCTCCAACCTGTGGTGTTGCATATCCGGCAACGAATAAAAAAGAAGATATTGAAGCCGCAAAAAAAGTATATTTTGGATTTTATAACCCAATGGATAACTGGACCTGGAATGTGGCCTGGTTTTCGGATCCTGCATTTTTAGGATCATATCCAAAAGAAGGATTAGAGAAATTCAAAGAATATCTTCCAGAATTTACAAAAGAAGAAATGGAACTGATTCATCAACCGCTTGATTTTATGGGACAAAATATTTACAACGGGTATCTGGTGCGTGCAAATGAGGCCGGAGAGCCAGAATTTGTTGACCGGCAGCCAGGATATCCAAAAACAGCGGCAGAGTGGCCTGTAACCCCGGAATGTTTCTATTGGGGAGTGAAATTTTTGTATGAAAGATATCAATTACCTTTGTACATTACAGAAAACGGAATGTCCTGTCATGATATTGTTTCAGCAGATGGAATGGTGCATGATCCAAACCGCATCGAATTTTTAGACGAATATATTGGTGCTCTTATGCGTGCAAATGATGAGGGTGCAGATGTAAGAGGATATTTCCTTTGGACATTTCTGGATAATTTTGAATGGTCAAGAGGATATGGAGAGAGATTTGGTCTGGTTCATGTAGATTTCACAACGCAAAAACGAATTGCAAAAGATTCTGCGTTCTGGTATCAAAAAGTAATTGAATCAAACGGAGGAATTTTGACGGTGAATCAAAAAGAAAGACCAGTTTTATATTTAGATCCTGTATTTACACATAATATATGGGGCGGAACCAGATTAAAAAGTGATTTTGCATATGACGTGGACGGTAGTGACATAGGAGAATGCTGGGGAATATCTGCACATCCAAATGGAGATGCAAAGGTAAGAGAAGGAATTTATCAGGGAGAGACTCTCTCAGAAATCTGGAAAAACCATCCAGAATTATTTGGAAATTCATCTTTAGACCGTTTTCCATTACTGGTCAAGATTATTGACGCAAAGGATGACTTGAGCATTCAGGTACATCCGGATGATGCTTATGCAAAAGTAAATGAAAATGGCTCTTTGGGAAAAACAGAATGCTGGTATATCATAGACTGTGAAGAGAATGCGGCGTTGGTTATCGGACATAATGCAAAGAGTAAAACAGAGTTAAAAGAAATGATCGAAGGAAAAAAATGGAATGATTTTATCCGGGAAATCCCAGTAAAAAAAGGAGATTTCATTCAAATTGATCCAGGAACCGTACATGCAATCAAGGGCGGTATTATGATCTTAGAAACACAGCAAAACAGTGATATTACCTACCGTGTATATGATTATGACAGACTTTCCAATGGACAGCCAAGGGAACTTCATGTGCAAAAAAGCATTGATGTGATTACAGTTCCAGCAAAGTCGGTAGATGACAGTGTAAAATCTGCACTTGATACACCGGTAAATGAGCTTTCTGAATTATATAGCTGTTCTTATTATAAAGTATTTCGTTTGAATCTGGATGGAAAAACTAAGTTTGAACAATCCTATGATTTTTTGAATATGACGGTAATTGAAGGCGATGCACTCTTAAACGGACAAAGAGTGAAAAAGGGAGATCATTTTATTTTACCAAGTGGCTATGGAAATGTATCTATACAGGGAAAAGCAGAATTTATAGCTTCCGCCCTGTAAAACGTATCTGTAAATCTTTCGAACGAAAAAAAGAAACAGATAACACAGCAAAAAATAAGTCTTAAAATCATGAACTGACCACCATAAGTCAGACTTAAAAAGCTACTTATGAGAGGTCAGTTTTTTATGTACAAAATAGGTTCTTTGGAGAAAATAATTTCTTAAGAATCCATTAGTTCAGCCAAAAAGGATTGCCGATAGAAAAGAAGCTGATATAATAATACGAAGTGAATTCTTTAGTTTATTCGAAAGCAGAAAGGGATTTTTTATGAAAAATAAATATGGTAATTTTATTGACAGATTGAATAAAGTAGTTATTTTACTACTGATTGGCATAGCCTTATTCAATCTGTTTGTTCCGTATCATATGATTTTTAAACATGGAATGGATCCACTGATTCGTAATATGGAAATCCATCATGCATTACGCAGATTGTTTAGTTTTTTTATTATTCTGGTTGCGTGGAAATTATATAAGCGTGTCAGTATGGCATGGTTTATAACAGTCGTTGCGTTATCTGGAATCCTGTATTTGCATTTAAAAGAACTTCCAACGCACATTGTTAGTATTATGTTTGTACTGGAATTGTTTATTTATTTTGTACTGATTGCCTCTAAAAATTATTACAGCAGGAAAATGGATACTTATTCTCTAAAACGGGGTATGTTTGTATATATTATATATGCTGGGTTTATTATTGGAAACGCAGCAGCAGGACTTTACCATATACATCGAAGCTTTCGCCATACACCGTCATGTGCAAATATGCTTGGGCAGGTAATTGCAATCATGACAGACCCGGATAATTTGAATTTGACGATATTTCCAGATAATATGCTCTATCACAGATTCGTTTTCTGGTTTTGCTGGATATGTATTATCATTGGATTTTTCTATATACTGACCCCTTATATCAGCAAGAAGATTCATACTGCAGAAGACTTGCAAAAAGCAAGAGAACTGGTAAAAAAATATGGGCAAAATTGCAGCTCCTATCTAACACTTGAAAGTGATAAAACACTCTTTTTTGGAGTAAAAGTGCAAGGCTGTATTGCCTATGGAATCATACGTGATACAGTGGTAGTTTTAGGCGATCCAATTTGTGCCAAGGAAGATGTATTTATACTTTTGCATGAATTTCGCGAGTCCTGTAGTAAAAATGGATATGGAATTTTATTTATGAATACAACAGGTGTATTTTTAGACGAATATAGAAAAATGGGGCTAAGCGTTGTAAAATGTGGGGATGAGCCAAGAATTGATACATCACTGTATTCCTTATCCGGAAAAGCGGTTTCCAAAGTCCGCTTAAATATCAATCATGCAAACAAAGAAGAAATTATAGTAAAAGAATATAAACCGCTGGTGGAAAAGAATGAAAATCTGGAAATGGAAATGATGTCGGTTTCCAAAGAATGGTTTTCCATGAAAAAAAGCAGTGAATTAGTATTTACAATGGGAAGTATTGGATTTGAAGATCCAATGGACCGAAGATATTTTTATGCTTTGAATAAAGAAAACCAGGTAGAAGGATTTATTGTATTTGTTCCATTTGATGGAATGAATGGTTATATGACTGATGTTACCCGCCATAAATTATCAGCAACCCGTGGTGTCATGGAAAAAATATTGTATGAAGCAGTCTTGCAGTTTAAAGAAGAACATATTCAATGGGTAAGCCTTGCAGCAGCACCGTTGGCAGGACTTGAAGCAGAGACGGAAGTGACAGCGAAACTTTTGAATCTGGTTTATAAAAAAATGAACCATTTATATGGCTTTCAGAGTCTGTATCAGACAAAATTAAAGTATAATCCAACGGTATGGGAACCTTCCTACTATGTGTATGATACGCCGGTACTGACACCTGCAATGGCATATGCAATTGTGAAAGTACAAAACCCGCTTGGCTTGAAAGATTTTGTGAAATCCTTTTTCCATAACATCCGGGCAGAGTACATACAAAAGAAAAAACAAAAAGAACAGGAAAAGCGCGAAATCAGGCAGTAGTTATTCAGGCTCTGCCTGATTTTGCATTTGTATTGCAAGTGGAGCATTATCAGAAAAGAACAGTACGTATATCTTTTTGTATGCAATTGCAAATATGATTTTCTATTTCTTCCCAATGATTTTAGGTGCTTCCGCAGCAAAACAGTTTGGTATGAACATGTATTTTGCTTCAAAACTGGAAAAAATATTAAAGAAAATAATCCCGTTAATTGTGTCTTTTTTTGTAGTACCGTTTCCATTATTAATGATAACAATACCACTTGCTTTTTGGGTGATTGGACCTGTGATGAACGAAGTCAGCAGCCTGCTTTCAACAGCGGTAATGGCTGTTTATAATTTTAGTCCGGTATTAGGTGGACTTGTACTAAAAAACAAAATGAAAAAATCAGGCGCTGTTACAGGAGCCATTGCAGGCATTTTTAAATCAACGCAGTATGCTTTTGGAGGATCCGGACTGTTGGGAATTCCATGTTTTGTAAATCCAAAGGGATTAGACAGTGGATTCTATGGCGTAATTCTTTCTGATATTGTAGGACTTGCAATTGCATTTATCCTTACAATCATTGTCATGAAAAAAGATCAAAAGACATTGGAAACGTTTTGATGCTTTCTATATGAAATAAAGAACATAAAAAACATAAAAAATTCCAGACTAAAAAAGTCTGGAAATTTTAGATGCTGAAACTTCTTGTATTGATTTTAGGTTAAGTATTTGCAAATGTTTTTTGAAAGTGACGAAACCATTAAAAATCAATAGCTTCGTAATAAATGTATACTACTGAGCAGGTGTCGTTGCCGCTGGCGCGGTGGTTGCTGCAGGAGTAGTTGTAGCTGCAGGAGTGGTTGCTTTAGTTGCAGGAGCAGCCGTTGCAGCAGTACCTGTAGTTGCAGTTCCTGCAGCTGGAGCAGGAGCAACATAAGAATAAGCATTTGATATACGATCGGCATTTGAAGTCAGAGTAACTGGATTTCGGTAGTAAGCTACAACTGGAGTTCCAACATCAATATTCTGATAGATTGTTTGAACAACAGCCAGAGGACAGTTTACACATCCGTGAGAGCCCTGATTGATATAAATACTTCCACCAAAAGCATTACGCCAGGAAGCATCGTGCAGACCAATATTATAAGCAAATGGCATGAAATATGTTACAGCAGACTGGTAATCTTCACCGACTAAAGTCGCAGGACTTTGTTTGTAGACAATTTTAAAAACGCCGTCAGGAGAACCGCTTCCGTTTACAATTTTGCCAGATACAATATCACAATCTGCAACAAGAGCGCCTGCTTTGTAGTACCATAAATGCTGATTTGTATAGTCAATTTCTACGTAGGTATTTCCAATATCATCAGCTGTTCTGTAAAGAGCGCGCTGGGAATAAACAGGTTCGCGCTTTACGGCAGTACCATTGGTTAAATCGGTCATAATTTCTGCAGCTTCTTTTGTTTTATCAATTACCCAGCCATAGTCTCCGCCCCCAAAGGAGAGTGTATCACCCTTCGTGGTTTTGAAATTACGGACATCACCAAAAGTATTATATTTGCTGGCAAGTGCCTGAACGTATTTCGTGACCAGCTTGCTGTTAATACTTACTTTGTAATCACTATCAACTGTAATCCAGTTTACAATCGTTTTTTTATCTAAAACCTCATTGTTATCAGCAATGTCATAGGTAACAGCGGTTGATAAGTAGTGGTTGATCTGATCCAGACAATTTTTTACTGTTTCATTATCAGAAGTGATTTTAGGTGCTACATAATCGTCATCCGTCAGCGTAACTTTTACTTCGCCTTTGGAAACGGAATCCTGAATTTTTGCAACCACAGTATCTAAAATTAAATGGTTGCCTTTTGTTTCAGGTGTGATTTCATATCCGCTATCTGTTTTCTTCAAAGAAGCATTGGTTGGTTCTTTTATCTTCGTTGAATCGAAGCAGGAAAGCGAGGATACAGCTGTTTTAAGCATATTACTGTCAAAGGAATAATTTGACTTTACGGTTAGGTTTTGTGAGTGGAAAAGGGAAGCAATCCAGGTAAATGTATTTTGTTTTGCTAATGCCTGTTTTACTCCGTTGCCTTGCTTGTATTTATAATTTATGTCAGAAGCTTTTATGTTATATTTATTTTTATCCCGATCAAAAATGGTAAGGAGATAAGAATCTGCCTCTTTTTCGAGCTTGTTTTGCGCCTGAGTGGAAGTCATCCGGCCAACGGAAAGCTGATTTATTTTTGTATTCGGTAAAAAGTGACTTTGAAAATAAACAATAGCAGCAACGTAACCAATCAACAAAAGGAGTAAAAACCCGCCCAAGCCAAATAATATAGGCTTTAGTGAAATGCTTTCAACTGGGGATGGTTTCTTTTTCTTATACTTTTTCATGGTATAGATCCTTTCTTAAAAAGTAGTGGTAAACTAAAGATAAGATAGCACAAAAGCAGATAAAAAGATAGAAAAAACACATCAGGTAATGCAATTTAAATGAAAACTTAAGAATTTTAACAAAGACGTAACAAAATCATCCCCAAAAGAGTGGACTAATTTTCAAAATCATGTAGAATAGATATAAAAAGAAAGTGCAACAGGGAGGCAGAAATGATAAAGTTTTTTATTCGCTTATTTATACAAAATCCCGAAAATATAAAGGACATTGACGTAAGAAGAAATTATGGAAAAGTTTGCAGTATTACAGGGATTGGATTAAATATACTATTATTTATAGGAAAATATATTGCAGGTTTTATTACAGGATCGGTCGCAATTATGGCAGATTCCTTTAACAACTTGTCGGATGCAGGTTCTTCTGTGATTACATTGCTTGGATTCCATCTTGCAGAAAAAAAGCCAGATCCAGAGCATCCATTTGGACATGGAAGAATTGAATATGTATCGGGACTAATTGTGGCAATGCTGATTGTGATTATGGGTGTGGAACTACTTCAGACATCTTTCCAGAAAATATTCCATGCAACGAAAGTAGAAATAAATGCACTGGCAATTGTTATTTTGATTCTTTCTATATTTGTAAAAATCTACATGGCATATTATAATCATACCATAGGGAAAAAAATAAATTCCTCTGCAATGAATGCAATTGCTTTAGATAGTTTAAGTGATGTTTTAGCAACAACGGTGGTATTGATTTCGATGATCATTATGCATTTTACCGGATGGAACTTAGACGGTATCAGTGGTGTGTTTGTAGCACTGTTTATTTTAAGGGCAGGTGCCGGAGCAGCAAGTGAAACTGTTCAGCCACTACTTGGGCAGCCACCTGAGCCTGAATTTGTAGAAGAAGTAAGAAGGATTGTATTATCACATGATAAAATACATGATATCCATGACTTGATTGTGCATGATTATGGTCCAGGACGTTGTATGATTTCGCTTCATGCAGAAGTACCAGGAAATGAAGATATTTTTGAACTGCATGATATGATTGATTTAACAGAGTATGAACTGAAAATGAAATTAAACTGTGAGGCAGTCATTCATATGGATCCGCTCGCAATTGACGATGAGTGTGTGAATGAGATGAAACAAAAAGTGGTTGAGGTTATAAAGAAATTAGATGAGCGCTTAAACATTCACGATTTTCGTATGCTGGAAGGACCAACACATACAAATGTAATGTTTGATATTGTGGTACCATATAATATGAAGATGTCCGATACAGAAGTGCAGCATTTAGTTTTTAAAAGTATATTGGAAGCATATCCAAATGTGTACTCTGTTATAACGGTAGACCGCTCCTATGTGTAGTCTGACCGATTTTTAGATTCATAAAACAGGATTTAGAATTTTAAACAAAAGAAGATCAAGGGAAGAAAAATAATCGTAAAGGGAAGTGTTAAATTGGGACAGGAAAGTAAAATAGCAATCTTAATTGATGCAGAAAATATTTCAAGTAAATATGTGAAATTAATCATGGATGAAGTAAGTGAATTTGGAATCACAACGTATAAAAGACTATATGGAGATTTTGCATCTTCGAGTGTGCAGGCGTGGCTTAGACAGTTGCAGGAATATGCGATTAATCCAGTCTATCAGCAAAACTATACACAAGGGAAAAATGCTTCAGATTCCGCATTGATTATTGATGCGATGGATATTTTATATTCGGGGCACGTAGAAGGTTTTTGTATTGTTTCATCAGACAGTGATTTCACAAAACTGGCGATGCGTCTGCGTGAGTCGGGAATGAAAGTGATTGGAATGGGAGAACAAAAGACACCTACCGCATTTGTCAGTGCATGTGAGACTTTCCGTTTTTTGGATCTTTTGTATAAAAATGAATATGAAAAAATCCAGTTAGAAAATCAGGAAAGAGAAAAATCATACAATGCAAAAAAGAGTGGACAAAAAGAACTCTTAATCGAAGCTCAGGAGGCATTAAGCGCTATACCAAAGAAAGAAGAAATTGAAAAAGAAGTTATTTCCATTATTGAAAAAAATGCAGATACAGATGGGTGGTTAAACCTTGCGGAAGTTGGAAATAATCTGATTAAAAGAATTCCTGGTTTTGACCCTAGAAATTACAAATGCATGAAGCTGGGTCAGCTGATGGAAGGATTTACTTCACTTGAAATTAAAACAACAAGCAGTCCACACAACCGCTTTGTTAATATTGTATATGTACGTTTAAAAAAGGAAATGGTAAAGTAAATAAAAACAAATCATAAAACGAGGGCAGCTATGTAAATAGCTGCTTTTTATATAAGCGAATATTGTCTATATTTTACGGAATTTTTGAAAAATAGAACAAAATAATAGTATCATATTGCTGTTTACAGAGATACGAAAGGAAGGTATAATAAAGAATAATTATTGCAAAATAAGGAAAAACAAGAAAATAAAGTAGTACAATTTTGATGTGCGAAATGGAGCAGTCCAAAATGGAGTATTTGGAAAATGGAAGTCATTTGCAGGCGTGGAAAAGTAGTGCAGGTATTGATATTGTTTTCAAACAGGGTATGGAACAGGAAAGTTGTAAGTGCACACATTGGGAGGAATATATTCAGATTTTTTTGCTGGAAAGTGGAGAAGCTTATTTTGAGTGTAACGAGAAGCAAATGTATGCAAAAAAAGATAGTGTGGTGATTATCAACAGCAGTGAAATGTATTTTTTCAAAGCATTAACCCCAGAACTATCTTATTATCACATTTGTTTTATTCCTTCCTTTTTGTGTGGAAAAAATGCAGATATATGCCAGAAAAAATATTTGCACCCATTAGAAGAAAAACTGATTACATTTGAAAATTTCATCAATGAAGACCAGGAACTGTTACTTATTTTACATCAGTTTATAGAAGAATTTGAGCAAAAAGAATTTGGATATGAACTGATGATAAAAGCCAGCATGTGTAAACTGATCGCATATCTTATGCGAAATCATGTCTGCAATATGTGTACAAATCGTGAGGCAACATGTGCAGGGAACTGCAGAAAACGGTTTTTGCCAGTATTTTCTTATATAGAAGAACATTATACAGAAAAAATACAGGTAAATGATCTGGCAAGTTTAATTGATATAACACCATGCCATTTTTGCCGTACTTTTAAGCAGATAAGTAAAAAAACGCTGATTGATTATGTGAATACGGTTCGACTTTTCAAAGCCTGTGATACGCTTGTGGGCACATTGATTCCGATAAGCGAAGTGGCTGCAATCTGTGGATTTGAGGATATGAATTATTTTATCCGGATTTTTAAAAAGTATTATCGTGTAACACCGAATCAGTATCGCAAGAGTTGGAATGGAATATGGAAAAACCAAGAGGAAGGAAATAAGAAAGAAATATGATTGATTTTAAAACGATAGAGATGGAAGATAAAGAATGGGTAAACGCCTGTTTAAAAGAAGCGGATTATAAAGGATGTGAATACTCATTCACGAATAATTTTATATGGAGAAATGTACATAGTCCGAAGATAGCAAAAGTAAACGGAAATTTCTGCGCCACAAGCGGAGAAGGAAAACATTTTTACTATGCCTATCCCGCAGGAAAAGAAAATATCAAAGAAACGATTCTGCAGTTAAAAGAAGATGCAAAAGAACGAGGCGTAAATTTTCGTATCAAAGGAATCACAAGCGATCAGCTGGAAGATATGAAAATCTGGTTTCCAGAAGAATACGACTATACGTTACGAAGAGATGACAGTGATTATATTTACACAACAGAAAAACTGACAACGCTATCAGGCAAAAAGCTTCATGGTAAAAGAAACCATATCGCAAGATTTAAGGATTGTGAAGATTGGGGATACTATCCAATCACAAAGGATAATTTAAAAGAATGTCTGGAGATGAGTATTGAATGGTGTCAGTTATATGGCTGTGGAAAAGATCCAGAATTAAGTAAAGAATTCTGTGCGGTAGAGCAGGCCTTTATGCATTTTGAAGAACTAGGATTAAAAGGCGGATTTGTAAGAAGAGAAGGAAGAATTGTAGCGTATACAATTGGAGAACCATTATCGAGTGATACCTTTGTTGTCCATATTGAAAAGGCCTTTCCAGAAATTCAGGGAGCTTATCCAATCATCAATCAGCAGTTTGTAGAACATAACTGCCAGGAATATACTTATGTAAACCGAGAAGAGGATACTGGAGAAGAAGGATTGCGTAAAGCAAAACTATCTTATTATCCAGATATTTTATTAGATAAATACGAGGCAAATGCTTGCGATTAAGATTCCATAAAAGGGGAGGTCATGCGATGTATACGTTTGCAAATCCATCCATGATATCGCAATTAAAAGATATCTGGCAGGAATGCTTTGGCGATGAAATGGAATATATTGATTTTTTCTTTGACAATATATTAAAAAAAGCACCATATTACAAGAATTTACTCGTTGCATTAGATGGAATCGCACCTGTGTGTATGCTTACGATGATTCCCGCCTGGATACAGCTAAAATCCAAGAAAAAGAAAGTATATTACATCTATGGGGTGGCAACCACACAAAGTCATCGTGGGAGAGGCTACGCAGCTGGGCTTTTGGCATATGCCGGTGAACTGGCACAAAAAGAAGATGCTGCGCTTATGCTTGTTCCAGCCAGTGAAAGCTTATTTACCTATTATGAAAAACTGGGATTTGCGACAGGATTTTATATCAAAAAAGAAACTTATGATAGGAAGGAAGAAAATGAGAAAATATATGCAAAAGAAAAAGAGAGCAATATATTGAAGTTTTCTCCAACAGTTCAGGTTTCTGAAATAGAGGAAGAAGCATATTTTTCTTTACGCATGAAACAAATAAAAGATGTGGGAGATATTTACTGGGAAGAGGAAGAAATCCACTATGCATTGTTGGAAAATGCCTTTCTTGGTGGAAAAAGCTATCGGATTACCTGTGAAGATGTGGATTATCTTTTGCTTGGATGCCCTTATGATTCCTGCTATTATATAAGAGAACACACATTACCAGAGAATGTAGCAAAAGAAGTGTTTTTTTTCCTGGCGAAACAGAATCAGTGCAGCAGTATTTCCATAAAAAGTAAAGTGAGTGTTTTGGAATTACAGCAAAGAGAGCCAGGGAATCATATTGTGCCTTATGGAATGATTCTGCCAAAAGAAGCAAGCGCACAAATTGCAAACGGATACCTTGGTCTGGCATTAGACTAACAAGGATTTTACACAAAAGAGGGAATGAGAATGAAATTTGTTCATATTGCAGATGTACATCTTGGATTAACGCAGACAATTGAATCAGAAGAAAAGATAGAACGAAAAACCGCGATTTGGGAGACCCTGAATCAGGTTTTTTCATATGTAAAGCAACAAAAAGCAGACTTTTTATTTATTCCAGGGGACTTATTTCACCGGCAGCCACTTCTTATGGAGCTAAAAGACTTTAATTATCTGTGTGAAAAAGTACCAGAAACCAACGTAGTATTTATCGCTGGAAATCATGATTATTTAAGACCGGATTCCAATTATCTGAAGTTTGAATTTGCCAAAAACGTATTTTTCTTTAAAAAAAATACATTAGAATCCATCTATTTTCCAAATTTAAAAACAAGAGTTTACGGATTTAGTTATTGGAGCAGGGAAATTACAGAACCGCTTTATGATGAACTAAAACCACTGCAGGAAGATGGAATTCATATACTGCTTTCACACGGAGGAGATGCAAAACATATTCCAATCAGTGAAAAAGCATTAAAAGGAAGCCGGTTTGATTATATTGCGCTGGGACATATTCATCAGGGTGGACAGATTGTAAAAAATAAAGCAGTTATGGCAGGATCACTTTTGCCAACGGATATAAATGACATAGGATCTCATGGATTTTGGAGTGGGGAAATTACAAAAGAAAGTTCAGCACTTTCTTTTCATCCAATAAAAAGATTTGAATATAGAAGAAAAGAAATAGAAGTAACCGCTCAAATGTCACCACTTATGATAAAAGAATTGGTGATGGAACAGTTAGCACAAAGAGAATCCTATCAACTTTCTAAAATTTTTCTAAAAGGTAAAAAAAATCCACTCATAGACTTCATTGAGGTTTATAATGAGATAAATAAACTGCCAGGAGTCATATCAGTAGAAGACAACCTGGTGCTGGACTATGATTTGCCAGTTCTCCAAGAAGCCTATAAAGATCAGCTCCTTGGGAAATACATACAGGCTTTTTTAGAGCTACCGCAAAATACCTATACTAGATATGCATTGCTTGAAGGTGTCGATGCAATATTTCAATCCATGGAGCACAAATGAAGATAACTGAGGTACAGATTGATAATTTTGGAAAATTAAGGAATGAGAAATTTACCTTTTCAGATGGAATTACTGTTATATATGGAAGAAATGAAGCTGGAAAATCCACCCTTCATACCTTCCTTTTAGCTATGCTTTTTGGCTTGGAAATACCAAGAGGAAGAAATAAAGCTGCATCCGATTATGGGATTTATGAACCATGGGATACAGCCTCTTTTTATTGCGGAAGCATGCGATTCCTGAGTGGAAATAAACCATTCTTTTTACGACGAAATTTTTATCATAAAGACAAAAGTTCAGAACTAAGAAACGAGTTGGACCAGGAAGAACTGTCGGTAGAATATGGAGATTTATCCATGCTTTTAGGTGGTATTGGGAAAAATACCTTTGAAAACACCTGGTGCATCCGGCAGACGAAGGCACAGACCCAAAAAGAACTGGGTATGCTTTTATATGATTATCTTGCAAATTTAATGGAATCAGGAAACGCAACCGTGCGTATTCCGGATGCATTGCTGGAGTTAAATAAAAAGAAAAAAAATCTCACAAAGCAGCAAAAGGAGTATGAAACAAGAAGACTAAATGAAAAAAATGTACTCCTCGTGCGAGAACGTATTCTATCAGAAGAAATAAAAAAAGCCTGCCAAAAGAAAGAAAGCCTGCTTTCTTTGGAAAAAGAATTACAACAGGAAAATGAACGCATACAGGTACAGTTAGAAGAACTGAAAAAAGAACAAACAAAAGAACTGCAAAAAGAACAGCAAAAAGAACAAACAAAAGAACAAATAGAAGTACAAATAAAAGAATCAGAAGTACTTCAAACGAAGAAAGAAAATACCACAACGCCAGTATTTACAATCGTATTATTTCTGGCTGCTATTATTTTTGGAGTATGCAGAATTTTTTTGGCAATACCGGTTTCTAGCACAGAATTTGTTCTGATAGAAGCTGTATTACTGATACTTGCAGGATTTACACTGTCCTATACTTTAGTACAAAGGAAAAAGATAAAAGAAATCAGAGATAGCAAAGAACGCATACAGCAGGAAGCATTGATAAAGCAACAGCAGATGAAATCCTGCGATTCCATCCCAAAACAAAGTGATGCCATAGCACAGATGGAAGAAAAAAGAATGCATTGGAATGAAAAAAAAGCAGGAAATCGAGCATTACAAAATGAAAATGAACAGGTATTGGAAGAAATGCAGATTTCCTATTTGAATATAAAAGAAGAATTAAAGGATTTTGAAGCGACTACAAAAGAGCAGTTAATGTATGAGCAGAAATTAAAGGCACTTGATTTTGCAGGCGAGATGATATTAAAACTTACACAAGGTCTTTCGGTAGATAAAAAAGAACAGATATATGAAAATACGGTTTCAATTTTATCAAGTATAACAGGCCAAAAGTATGATAAAATATCATTTGATGAAAAGATGGATATTTCGCTCATAAAAGATGCACATTTGATTCCCTTAAATCAATTAAGCCAGGGAACTTTGGAACAGGTATACTTTGCCATACGAATGGCAGTAGGAAAAGTGATGATGATGGAGGAAGAAATGTTTTTTTCCTTTGACGATGCATTTGTTATGTATGATGATGAGCGGTTAAAGCATGTTTTGCGATATTTATCTGGGCAAACCCATCAGAGTTTAATTTTTACCTGTAGTAAAAGAGAAATGGAACTTTTAGATAGAGAAAATATTCCTTACCATAAAATTGTATTGGTAAATGAATAAAATCGGGGAGATTTGGCATGGCAGGAAGAAAGAAAAAGAAGCGCAATAAAGCCATTCGGCTGCTCCAAATTCAGCTTTTTTTAATGTGTATAGTGTTTGGTGGTATCGTATATTACTATTTCGGCGGCTATGCAAAACAGGTTACAGATTTGAAAACACATGCAGATGAAGATGTGTTTAATTCCACAGAGAAGACATTTAAATCGGTACAGACAAGTGTTGTATATGATGCAAATGGAACGCAGATATCGGTTTTAAAGGGAGAGAAGGATGTATATTATCTTAATATTAACCAGATTCCGACCAATGTGACGGCGGCCATTATCAGCATTGAAGATAAAAAGTTTTACTCTCACCACGGTGTAGATTATAAAGCAATCATGCGAGCAGTATTTGCAATGATTCGAAATGGGGAAGTGACACAGGGAGCCAGTACCATAACCCAGCAGCTGGCAAGAAATATCTTTTTATCACAGGAGAAGACCTGGCAGAGAAAAATGGAAGAAATTTTTATCGCACAGGATTTGGAGAATATGTATTCGAAAAACCAGATTTTAGAATTTTATCTGAATAATATTTATTTTGGAAATGGATATTATGGAATACAGGCAGCCAGCAAGGGATATTTTAATACAACCGTAGATAAACTGGATTTATCACAGATTGCATTTTTATGTGCAATCCCAAACAGTCCAAGTTATTATAATCCGGTGAGCCACATGGATCATACGATAACAAGGCGTAATCTGATTTTGAAAAACATGCTGGGTGATGATAAAATTACAAAAAGCGCATATGACATAGCAGCGGCAGAACAAATTACGTTAAACCGTTCCCAGTCTGCTAAAAATGATTATGTAGAAACATTTTCCTATTACTGTGCCACCAGGGCATTGATGGAGATGAAAGGCTTCGTTTTTAAAAACAGTTTTCAAACACAGTCAGAAGAAGACAATTACAATAAGGCATATAAAGACATGTATGAAACCTGCCAGAAAACATTGTACACGGCAGGATACCGCATTTATACATCAATTGATTTAAATATGCAAAGTGAACTTCAGACAACGATTGATGACAATTTAAAAAAATATACAGAGGTAGATTCAAGTGGAATCTATGCATTGCAAGGTTCAGGTGCATGCCTCGATAACCAGACTGGATATGTGAAAGCTATTGTAGGTGGACGAAGCCAGAACCTTAGTGGATATACCTTAAACAGGGCGTATCAGAGCTTTCGCCAGCCAGGTAGTTCTATTAAACCATTAATTGTCTATACGCCTTCTTTAGAGCGTGGCTACACGCCAGATTCTATTGTAAAGGATGAACCAATTCCGAATGGACCAAAGAATGCAGATAAGTCCTATGCAGGAAAGATATCCTTTCGGACAGCAGTTGCAATATCGAAAAATACGATAGCATGGAAGCTTTTTGATGAGCTGACACCACAAGTAGGACTTTCCTATATAAAAAATATGAATTTCTCCAAAATAGAAAGCGCAGATAATCAGCTGGCAGCAGGACTTGGTGGATTGACGAAAGGTGTATCAACACTTGAAATGGCCAGTGGATATGCAACGCTTGAAAATGATGGAAATTTTAGAACACCTACCTGTATTGTAAAAATAACAGATTCCGCGGGAAATCCAGTATATACTTCAACACAGGCAGAAACACCGATTTACAAGCAGAATGCAACCCGTATGATGACAGATATGCTAACAACGGTTTTACAAAGTGGAACGGGAAAAGGACTTGCTATATCAGAAATGCCTTCTGCAGGAAAAACAGGAACAACAAATGATAACAAAGATGGATGGTTTGTCGGATATACAAGATATTACACAACATCGGTGTGGGTTGGATATGATATGCCAAGGAAACTTACCAATTTAATGGGTTCTTCTTACCCGGGTTCAATATGGCATGATTATATGGAACAGATTCATCAGGGATTAACACCACTTGATTTTTTACCTGCACTTACGACAACAAAAAGCGATACGGCAACAAATTCGGATGCCCAGACAACCGATAATGCAAGTGATAAACCAGCAGATGGAAATGCAGATACAAAAAAAACAGGGGATGGGGCACAGAATAATAATACACCTGTAAATAATGGAAATGTGCCTGATAATAACGCACAAAATAGTGCGGGGAATGATAGTAATGCAAACAATGTTACGGGGAATGCAAATGCAGATAATGCAAATCAGCAGCAACCGGAAAATGGACAGGGTAATTAGAAAAACAATAGATGAAGAGGTATTTTACAATGGAGAAAAAAGTTGATTTAAAAAAAATGAAACCAAAAGAGCGGGCTGGATATATTTGGGAATACTACAAAATCCCAATTCTGGGTGGAATTTTAGGCGTGATAATTCTGGTTGCGCTTATATGGCATTTTGCAACATTAAAGAACACATTGGCAAATGTCATGATGGTAAATGCAACTGTAAATGAAACGGGTTCAGAAAAACAAACAAATCTTTTTTCTGGTTTTATGAAAAAAAATGGCTATGATACAAACAAAAATGAAATATTAGTAAATGATTCTCTTTTTGCGGATCCAACGGCAACAGATAGTACAAGCTTATATAGTTTTCAGTCTATGCAAACGATTATAATGGCTGGCGGAGTAGATGTCTTTTTATCGGATGAAAAACTCTATAAGACGTTAAATTCAAATCAGGAGTTTAAGGATCTGTCAGTTGTACTTGATAAAGAAACACTCGAAAAATATAAAGACACTATAATTATGGCAAAGGATAAGGATACAGGTAAAGAATATCCAAGTGGTATTGTAATAAAAGGCAATTCATGGGTGAAAGATAAAGGTCTTTATAGTGGAGATGTGGTAATTGGAGTTTCCATTGCTTCCAAGAAAGATAAAATATGCAGAGAAATCATAGACAATATTTTAGGTGAGGATGTAAAATAAGTGCATTGACAGAAAAAAAAATGGCGCATATACTTAATACGTTATGATTAAATTTAAAAATTCCTGCTGGAATTTAGAAATAAAGAAAAAGGAGTATTTATATTATGAAGAAATATGGCTTTGGTGTTGATATTGGGGGGACCACTTGTAAAATCGGATTATTTGAAACAAATGGAACTTTATTAGATGATTGGGAAATCCCTACAAATACCGCAAATGCAGGAGCGGCAATTTTAGATGATATATCAGCAGCAATTGAAGGAAAAATTAAAGAAAAAAGTATTTCAAAAGATAATATACAAGGAGTCGGAGTAGGTGTTCCGGGACCTGTTAAAAGTGATGGAACTGTCTTAAAATGTGTAAACTTAGGCTGGGGTGTATTTAATGTAACCAAAGTGCTGGAAGAAAAAACAGGCTTAACGGTAAAAGCAGGAAATGATGCAAACGTAGCAGCACTTGGAGAAATGTGGCAAGGCGGCGGAATGGGACATGAAGACGTTGTTGTAGTAACACTTGGAACAGGTGTAGGCGGTGGAATTATTGTCAATGGAAAGATGGTAGCTGGAGCAAATGGAGCAGGCGGCGAAATCGGACATATGCTTATGAACGAAGAAGAAAAAGAATCCTGTAACTGTGGTAAAAAAGGTTGTCTTGAACAATATGCATCTGCAACTGGAATTGTACGTATGGCAAAACAAATGCTTGCTTCGGACAGTCACGAAACTTCACTGCGTGCAATTGAAAATCTTACTGCAAAGGATATTTTTGACGCAGCAAAAGCGAATGATGAAGTTGCATATGCACTTGCAGAAAAGCTTGGAGAAGTACTTGGTACAGCATTAGCTTCCATTGCATGTGTTGTAAATCCTGAAGTTATTGTAATCGGTGGCGGAGTATCCAAAGCAGGAACAATTTTACTTGATGTAACAAAAAAATATTTTACAAAGAAAACATTTCATGCATGCGCAGATACAGAATTTGCATTGGCGAAACTTGGGAATCATGCCGGAATGTATGGATGTGTAAAATTATTATTAGATAAATAAAATTCATTAAAAAACGATATAAATAAATTGTTTACATATAAAAAACCTTCTTTCAAGATACTTTATAATAAAGCATTTTGACAAGAAGGTTTTTTCTTATACTTTTTTTATGGAATCACGCCTTTTGGCCTTGGCTTCGTAAAGGCAAATATCTGTTTTTCGGATAATTTCATTCAAATCAGTTTCTGGGCGACAGGTAAAACCATAGATGCCAATAGAAATTTCAACAAAGAATGGCTGATGCGACGTTTTGTTCACTTTTTCTTCAAAATACACTAGTTTTGATAAGAAATGTTCTTTGAAATCAGGATTTGAAGTCACGATCATTGCTAAAAACTCATCACCACCAATGCGTGCAATCAGAGCTTTTTTGGGTAAAGTTTCAACCAAAAGCTGGGCTGCAGTTTTTAGTGCAAAATCGCCGCTGCAATGCCCAAATGAATCATTGATTTCTTTTAAATGATCCAAATCACCAAAAATGAGATAAGCAGGTTTTCCTTTATTACGTTTACATAACGTAATTGCACGTTCCATAAATCCTCTGCGGTTTAAAAGTTTACTTAAATCATCATATTCGGAAATAAAACGTAAAATATCATTTTTTTCCTGAATCAGATGGAAAGAAGCATGCAATTTTTTCTGAACGGCTTTTTCTTTTTCATTTAACGCAATAAAGCGAAGTAAAGAACCGATTTGCAAGCTGCAGATTTGTACAAATGCAATATCCTCCTGATTAGCTTCGCAAAGTAACACACCATATTGCTCCAAACCGGAAAATAGTACAAAAGCGGTTAAACACTGTACTTTATTTTCGGAAAGAAAAGAAGAAAAACCATGATTTTTATCAAGAATGGGACGTTTTCCCTCTTCAAAATAATGATATCCGTCATCATTGTAAAAGGCTGAAAATCTTAACTTCTCCTGAAAAGAAAGCGGCTGATTCATATCAAAAATAACTGGATGTTCGAAAAGATAAAAATAAGCGCCCTTAATATTTAACATATGAAAACGTTCCATAATCGTAAAGAGTGTATGCTCCATACCAAGCTCGCCGTTAATCAAATCTCTGGTAAAAGTAGGAACAAACCAGGCTTTGCGATTGGAATCAATAATCTGGCTCTCTAACTCGGTAACATCTTTTGAATGCGTGTATTGATGCACAGAAGAAATAATATCCGAAATAATTCCCTGTGTCTTTTCATCATTCGTACTGGCACGCAGCACCTGCAAAAGACTGGAAAAGCGATCCAACATTAAAATACTTGAGATGTGGCGATAATCTAAAAGTTTTTGCAAAAGTATAATTAAGTAATCATTATGTGTGTCCAAAGACTTCTTAATAAAGGCATTTTCATAGATGTAGCAAAAGAAATCCTTGATAAGACTATGCACATAAAAGCGATTACTTTGGTAAGGAATGGCAGAAAGAAGTTCATCTGAAATATTGTCAACAGATTCGTTCATAAACTCTTTTAGATTTTTTTCGGAAACACGTTCGACTGAATTCGTGATTTTTGGAGTACATCCACAAGAACAGCGTTTATGAAAAATGCAGGGCATTTTTTTCGAAGATGGAATTTTATGCTCACATAAGGTAATCGCATTTTTTAAAGCAGTATAGCTAAAATAAAAACTGCTGTGGGAAACACTGGTAAGCGGAGGCGTCATGGTCTGCGAAAAGTCAACATTATCAAATCCGGTAATAGCAATATCCTGACCAATCAAAAGATTGTGTCTTGTACAAACCCGGTAACCAGCTTTCGCCATATTATCATTTGCAAAAGCAATTGCTTCTAAGTCTTGATTGTTTGCCAAAATTTCCTCAACAATTTCATCAATATTTTCAGAAAAATTGCCATGAGCAATCATTTCGTCGGTAACGGACAGATGATATTGTTTCATTAAATCACGGTATGCACGAAGTCTTTCATTGGAATCTCCATTATTTTTTGGACCACATACAAATGCGATTTTCTTGTAATGGTGTACCAAAATTAAATGTTCCATGATAGATTTCATTCCCTGATAATTATCAGCAATTAAATAAGGAACATCTAAAGACGGAGGAGTATCCTCCAAAATAAGGCATGGAATATCTTTGTATTGCTTTAATAAACCTTCAATACTAATTGGCTTTGTAGACATGGAAAGAGAGCCATACGCAATAATCAAAGCATCCAGCTTGGCGAAATGTGCATAGTCATAAATAGTGTCAAATTGATAGCGATAATGATCACTGTCATTACTGGAAAGAATATCGGAACAATATTGCGGTGTCTGAGGACCCATTAAAAAAATAATGTTCACATGTTCTTCTTCTGCACAGGTATAAAATCCATGTAATAATTCATCTGAATAATCCGATTGGATATCCCCAAGAACAATACCAATCGTGTAATGCCCAGTCCCTGCTTTGTTCATTCCCAAAATCCCCTTTGGTTATCTTTTCAATCAATAAAACTTATGGATATTATAACATGAATAAAAAGAAATAGGAATAAAATCTCATATACAGACAGAAATTTAACTCAAATAGCAATAAAATAACATAAACAACAATAAAATACGACTAAAATTCGAAAAATACAGCTTATGGCTCTTATACGATTGCAAAAGCGAAAGTCACATATATCATATAAAACAAATGAAATTCAAAGAAAAAACTAGTACAATAGCACAAAAGAAGCACTAGACAAATAAAAAAAGAAGTGATAGGATAATTAAGTGTGTAAAAAACAAAAGCATGGAATATAGATGATTTCAGGTACGTTCCAAAAAGTTTGTACAAATGATTTACGGGGTGTGGCTCAGTTTGGTAGAGCGCTAGGTTCGGGACTTAGAGGTCGCGCGTTCGAATCGCGTCACCCCGAGTTTAAAAGCATCAGAGAAAATAAAATAAGAACTGTTAAGGATAAGCTCTGATGCAAAAAAGCAAAAAAGAATCCTTGGCAGGGGCGCCGAAACCTTTTGGATTTATCAGGGGTTTCGGTTTTTTTATGAAATATTTCTTACAAAAACTAATGTTAACAGCAATAATACATCATAAAATTCGATTGCAGAAAGTGTAAAAGAACATGAAAAACACAAAAATAGCATATCTGTATTTACTCATTACATTTTTTATATGGGGCAGCCTTTATGTTGTCAGCAAATTTGTCTTAGGTAAACTTCCAGTATTTACGGTATCTTTCCTGCGTTTTTTTATTGCGGGGATTGTAATGTACTTTATTATCAAGCAAAAGCATTTACCCAAAATCGAAAAACAGGATTATAAATATATAGCATTGATTGGAATCATGGGCTATTTCTTATCCATTGGAGCACAGCTTTTAGGAACCCAGCTGGTTGGAGCATCGGTGGCATCTTTGGTGAATTCTTTAAATCCAATTGCAATTCTATTTGCAGCTGCTATTATTTTAAAAGAAAAATTAACATGGCAAAAAATCGTTGGAGTGCTTATTTCATTAATTGGAGTCTATCTCATTATTGGAGGCAGTAAAGGTGGTGCTTTATTAGGAATACTGATATCTCTCTTTTCGGTTATTACATGGTCGATAGTTTCTGTATTTATGAGAAAAATCACGCAAAAATATAATCCCATGCAGATAACAACGTATGGAATTTTGATTGCCGCGGTTGGTAATTTCCCGATTGCAGTCACAGAAGTTGTTACCACAGGGAAAATATCATTCAGTTTCCCTGTCATATTATCCTTATTATATATGGGCATTATTTGCACTGGTCTGGCTCATTTCCTTTGGAACAAAAGTTTATCAACACTTCCAGCAGGAAACTGCTCGTTATTTTATCCAATTCAACCAATCACATCGGTTTTGCTCGGTGTTATTTTCTTAAAAGAAGCTGTTACTACCCATATGTTAATTGGCGGTGTTTTAATTGTTTTTGGAATTATATTTTGCCTGATAAGCGTAGGCAGAAGCGATAAAAAGGTATGCGAATGCTAGAAAAGTCAGAGATAATCTAAAACAATCTCCAGATTATCAAAAAGGTCAAAAGGAGTTTAAAAAATGCGACAAGCAAAAAGTGAGACTCAAAAGAAAAATTTAAATTATCATTTACATTTAGAATTAAATGTAAAAACTAAATTAGTTTTTTCGGTTAGATTTGGGAATAGAGATGTAGCAATTCTTCTGTACGAGGATAAAAATAGACCGGGGGAATTATTTCGCGATTTTTCATTTTTATATCCAAACTATTATGCTTCTGAACAGGAATGGGATGATGACAGAAATTTGATAAAATCCACTATTTTTGTATTCGATAGAGAGGTTACGAATCAAACAGAGGTAAGTGATAAATTATTTGAAATAGCCGAAAATATGATTGAAGAAAAACCGAATGTAAATCCATGTATCGAATTTGTATATGATGAGAGACTAATCGAAAAATTTAAAACGAGAAATGAAGATCCAATTGATTTTTTGAATTACATACTTTCATTATGTGAAAATAAGGAACATATTACTCTTTCAAAAATTGATTTAGGGCATCTGTCGCAATAGAATAAAAAAGCAAGAAGGACACTTTTTTTAGTGAAAAGTGTCCTTCTTAAAAGTAAAACATCGTATAAATTTTAGGTTTTTATATTTTAAAATTCATGTTTAATTCAGTTGTTATTTTATATACGTTGTTTTCGTTTCTGTACATTAGTTTTTAAGCGGGCAGAACTTTTTCTGCCTTTTGAGCAAGAGAATCCGTTGGGGTATCTTTTACGGAAATGTATAAGTCGACACCACCGATATGGTCATCGGATTCGGAGAAACCAAGATGCTCTTCGAGATATTGCATTCCGCCCCACAAATATTTGCTATCTCCAATCCAGGAACTAAAACGCTTCCATTCAGCAATGATATTGGTTCCGATATCACCAGTTTCATCTCGCTTTACAGACGTAACCGCATATTTTCCACCATTTAAAATTCTACGTTTTACACAATCATAAGTTCCCTTTACAAAATCATCAGGTACATCCTCTAATTGCGCATACAAAGCATCTGGAACTGTTACGCACACTTCATATCCATAGATTTCACTCGGATCATCTACATTGGATGGGTCCGGATGGTTGTATCCAAAGATGCGGTAAGAATTATCATGAAAGTTGACATCGTTATCCTTTGCCCATTGTTTCATGGTTGCAAATGCGTGATTTTCTGAATCTTTTCCAAAATAAGTAAAGCATGCAACTTTCATATCTTCTAGTTTCCGGATAACTTTTATATCAGGATATTTTTTTTCTAACGCTTTATTTCCAGTTTCAAAATATTGCTCCATAATATTTAACCTCACAAATTCATTTATGCCATGTTGTGAAGAAACAGATTTTACCTTAGAAGGCAGTATTCCAAATTGTTTTTTAAATGCTTTGGTAAAACTGTCAGCAGAATTGTATTCGTATTTTATAGCAACGGAAAGAACACCTTCATCCGACCGTATCAAATCGTAATATGCAAGAGTCAGTCTGCGCATGCGGATATATTCTTTGACATTATAGCCAACGATGGACAAAAACATGCGGTAAAAACCTGAAATGCTCATATATGCTTCTTTAGCACAGGCTTCAATTGTGATCGGCTGGTCTAAATGCGCTTCTATAAAATCAATTGCTTTTTGTATTCTTTGGTAATAGTTCATCTCTGTTTACTCCTGTTCCTCTAACTTGCAAGTTATATTGTTATTATAACGGTCAGAAAAAAAAATACCCGATTTTTTTTCTAAAAATGAAATCATAAATTTAGTGTGGCAGAAAATGTGCACTTTTATACACTATTTATATAGGGAATAGTTTAAAAAAGGCTAGAATTATAGAATATTTTTGCATATTTTGGTAGAAGAGCGAAAAGAAAAGTATTACAATTAAAATAACAAACGATTTGCAAACGAATTCGCGAGGAAATATGAGCAAGGTGAGTGAAATCAAAAGCTCAAAAGCAATAAAAAAGCAAAAAAAGAAGATGCAGTTCCGTTTGCAGAGATTAAAGCAAAAGCATATCAAAACGATCGAGAAAGTGTGCGAAAGACACCGTGATTTTATTTGAAAAAAGTTAGAAGAAGACAAATAGGAGGAACTAAAAATGAACTCAAGCGCTATGTTTATACAAGGAAATATCCTGTTTATGGCAGTATCCATTTTTATCGGAGTAATTGCAGTCATTGTAATCGGAACTTTTCTCTATCGTGCGATACGAGGTGGGATGCAATGGAGTGCAAATGAAAAAGCATCTCAGTTAACACAAAGAGCCACGCTTGTAACCAAACGGACGAAGGTGGCTTCACACAATTATGAATCCACAGGAAGTGGAGCACATGGTCATAGCAATTACACTTCTTATTATGTGACTTTTGAATTTGATGATAGAAGCCGCATGGAATTTAAAATCAAAGAAAATGACTACGGGATTTTCGCAGAATCCGATGCAGGGTATGTAACCTATCAGGGAACACGATTTCTTGGGTTCGAGCGAATATAAAAAGACTGAGTCCATCCATAATCGTAGAATTGCATTACTGATACCGTTTTCTATAATCTTTTGGCGAAAGTCCATGCACTTTATGAAACACGTTGCTAAAGTAAAAAGGTTCTTCATATCCCATATAGGTACTAATTTCAGAGATAGACAAATTGCTTTCACGTAAAAGCTTTGCAGCCTCATGCATGCGAAGATTTGTGTGATAGGAAAGCATGGTCATGTTTGTTTCCTCTTTAAAAATGCGTGCCAGATGTTTATAGCTTAAAAAGAAAGTTTCACAAATCATGTTTGTATGAAAAGGCTCGTGTGTATGAGTTTCCAGATACTGAATGATTTCGTGAACTTTTTTTGTATAATGCTGGGTCAAGGGAGAAAAACAAGCTTTGTGACAATCCAGTAAAAATTGAAAAAAAGCAGGAGACAGCTCAATGGCACGGAAGGGATTCGAAGAATGAAATCTGGCAACAAACTGTGTCAGGGCATATTCGAGTGCAGGAAAATCTTTTAGCATAAAAAATTTTGGCAGTAAAAGTTTATACTGATAGCTCAAACGGTCAAAAATCTGTTCCTGCAAGTGTGACAGATAGGGTCTGAATTCCAGACAATCTGCCGAAGGCATATCCAGATAGAAATGTACATAAATCCATTCACTATTAAGTTCACTGGGTGTCACACCATAATGTTGCAGGCCACTTTTCAAAAAAAGAGCTTTCCCTGCGGTAATATGGTATTCCACGCCTTCTTCCACAACGGAAATCCGACCACGAAGCACATAAATTAAAACGTGAAAATCCGCAGTACGATCCACATGAAGAAAAGGTTCCTCTACATTTAAATGGTCTGCTACCATTACAAGTGGCTGGGATGAAAAAGAAAGATATAATTGTGCAGCAGAAGGTGTAATATCATTGGAATTTAATTCAAAAAATTGTTTTGACATAGCAATCTCCTAAATGCGATTATTTTATAGGTAAATACGTAAAAAACGTATTCTGTAGCAAGATAAACATGATTATAATATAGGATATAGAAAAAAGAAAGATAAAAGAAATAGAAAAAAATAGAAAGAAAAAATAGTAAAAAAAATTTATATGCTATGTATGGAGGTAAGCAGATGGACTTTATCAAAAATTTTAAAACAGGGGATTCTTTTTGGAAAAGATACCAGACATTAGTTAAAGAGGTCGTGATTCCTTATCAGGAAAAAGTATTAAAAGATGAAGTAGAAGGTGTGGAAAAAAGTCATGCAATTGCAAACTTTAAAGCCGCAGGTGAATTTTTAAAGACAGGGGAAGTCAAAGAAGAATTCTATGGCATGGTGTTTCAGGATAGCGATGTAGCCAAATGGCTGGAAGCATGTGCGTATTCTTTATATCTGTTTCCAGATGCACAGTTGGAAACAGAATGCGATGAAGTGATTGCTATTGTTGCGGCTGCACAGCACGAAGATGGATATCTAAATACTTATTTTACAGTAAAGGAACCAGATAAACGCTGGACCAATCTTCATGAAGCACATGAATTATATTGTGCCGGGCATATGATAGAAGCAGCAGTTGCTTATGCAACCTATCTGGGAAAAACGAAGCTTTTAAATGTTATGTGTAAAATGGCAGACCACATTTACAGACATTTTGTCATAGAACAGGCGCCAGGTTATCCCGGACATCCAGAAGTAGAACTTGCGCTCCTTCGACTGTATGACTACACGAAAAATGAAAACTATATGGAACTAGCCTTGCATTTTATCAATGTCAGAGGTGTAGATTCTGATTATTATACAAAAGAAAAAGCGCTAAATCCATGGTCAGTATGGGGAAACGACACCAAAAATAAAGAATATGCACAAAACTACTTACCAGTACGTGAGCAAACTGATGCGGTAGGGCATGCAGTCCGGGCAGTATACCTTTATACAGGTATGGCAGATGCGGCAAAAAAGACAAAGGATGCATCACTTGAAAATGCTTGTAAAAATTTGTGGGAAAGTATCACAAATCGCCGTATGTATCTGACCGGAGCGATCGGTTCTGCATATGAAGGCGAAGCATTTACGAAAGATTTTCATTTACCAAATGATTCTGCCTATGCCGAAACCTGTGCGGCTGTTGGGTTAATCTTTTTTGCAAAAAAGATGCTTGGATTAGAGAAAAAAAGTGATTATGCAAATGTTATGGAACGTGCACTTTATAACTGTGTTTTAGCTGGTATGGAATTGGATGGCACAAAATTTTTCTATGTAAATCCGCTTGAAGTCGTTCCAGGAATCTCAGGCAGTGCATCAAGTCTGCCACATGCACTTCCAAAGCGTCCCGGATGGTTTTCCTGCGCATGCTGTCCTCCAAATGTAGCAAGATTATTAGAGTCTCTCTATACCTATGCATGGGACTATGAAGATGGAATTTTATATTCGCACTTATTCTTAGATGGCACATTAGACATGAAAGAAGAACTTGGTGGAAGTATACAGGTCAAGACAAAATATCCATATGAAAATGAAATCGTTTATACCATGCAACCAGAAAAAGAGCAGATGGAGACGACATTAGCGATACGTCTTCCAGATTGGAGCCAGCAAACGAAGGTATACTTAAAAGAGCAGGAACTCTGCGAATGGAATGGTCAGGATTTAAAAATGGCAGAACTTCCACAAGGAATCGAAGAACTTTACGAAGAAAATGGATATCTTTATGTGAAGGGGACTTTTGCAAAAGGGGATTCCATAAAAGTTGAGCTAGAATTAGAAGCAAGGTTTAATTATGCAAGTACAAAAGTCGCTTCGGATACAGGAAAAGCAGCAGTTTCTTATGGCCCGTTGATTTATTGTGCCGAAGGAAGCGATAATGAGGGAGATGTTTTGTCACTGCTTTTTGCAAAAGACTCCAAATTATCCGTGGGGGTATTTTTAGAAAATAAGTTAGGTGGAATCAAAGAAATTCATGCAAGCGGATACCGCCTGATAAATGAAGAAGGTTTGTATACACAAAAAGCTCCAGAGGCATTGGAGAAAATGATAACGCTGACACCTTATTACACATGGGGAAATCGTGAATTAAATGAGATGCGGGTATGGATTCCGCAGATATAGAAAAAAGATAAAAATGGTGAAACAAATGTTGCATGAAATACCCTACATTACCTAAAAAGCTGAAACAATTTTCCAAGATCATCTTCGCAAATTGAGGCAGCTACGGTTGCGTGCTATACTTTGCATAAGAATAAATAAAGGAGGACTTGCAGATATGAGTCAATCAGTATTTCCAAAAGATTTTTTATGGGGAGGCGCAACAGCTGCCAATCAATGTGAAGGTGGATGGCAGGAAGATGGAAAAGGTGTAAGTATTCCAGATATGATTACTGGAGGAGATTTACATACACCAAGAAGATTTTTCCGTGAAATCCAGGAAGATATCTACTACCCTAGTCATGAAGCTGTCGATATGTATCATCATTATCTCGAAGATATCAAATTATTTGCTGAAATGGGATTTAAAGTATACCGTATGAGCTTGAACTGGACAAGAATATTCCCTAACGGAGATGAAGAAACTCCAAATCAGGCAGGTCTTTTATTTTATAAAAAAATATTTGAAGCATTGAAAGAAAATGGAATTGAACCACTTGTAACTTTAAGCCACTACGAATTTCCATATGCATTAACGAAGAAATGGAATGGATGGGCAGATAGAAGAACGATTGCGTGCTATGAAAAATATGCAACAACCGTTATGAAAGAGTACAAAGGTCTTGTAAAATATTATCTGACGTTCAATGAAATCAATATAAGCATGATGGATACACAAGGATTATTCAGTGTAGGTATTTTCCCAGAAGGAGATGGTGTATCAGCACTTTCTTTGAATGGACAGGAGAGCCATGAACATTTGCAGACGAAAATGAGAGCACTTCATCATCAGTTTCTTGCAAGTGCAAAAACAGTGCGGGCATCCAGAGAGATTGATCCCGAAATCAAAGTGGGCTGCATGATTGCAGGTGTTTGCAATTATCCATTAACTTGCAATCCAGATGATATTTTAGCAGCACAAAATGCAATGCAGATGGGTAATTTCTTCTGTGGAGATGTGCAGGTACGTGGACATTATCCAGGGTTTGCAAAAAGATATTTCAAAGAAAATAAAATTGATATCCAGTGTACAAAAGAAGATGAAGCATTATTAAAATCAGGTACAGTAGATTTTTACAGTTTTAGCTACTATTCTTCAAATTGTAAATCAGCAAAACCAGCAGAAGATGCAAAACAGGGAAATATGTCGATGGGTGAACCAAATCCATATTTAAAAGCAAGTGACTGGGGATGGACGATTGATCCAAAAGGACTTCGTTACTATTTGAATGAAGTATATGACAGATATCATATTCCAGTTATGGTGGTTGAAAATGGTTTAGGTGCAGTGGATGAAAAAGAAGCAGATGGAAGTGTGCATGATACATACCGTATTGATTATCTAAAACAGCACATTGAACAGATGGCAGAAGCGATTGAAGATGGTGTGGAACTGATGGGTTATACGATGTGGGGCTGTATTGACCTGGTCAGTGCAGGCACAGGTGAAATGAAAAAACGCTATGGCTTCATCTATGTAGACAAAGATAATGACGGAAATGGAACAATGGAAAGAAGCAAAAAAGACAGCTTTTACTGGTACAAAAAAGTAATTGAAACAAATGCAGCAGAACTATAAGATACAGTAAAATTATAAAAAACCACGCAGATGGATTTCTAAGAAGAAGTACTTCAAAGAAAACCAGGTGCGTGGTTTTTTTATTTATATTTAGTATATTTACTGATTCTTGCACAGGCAAACATAAACTTAGAGCAATGGCAACAGTTTTTCTAACTCATCTGAAATTGTTTTTGCAAGTTCGAAATCAGATGCTTTCATGGCAAGTTCGATTTTTGTTTCAAGTTCTTTTTTCTTCTGCTCAACTTCTAAGTAATTCACACTGAAATGTTTGGCATAAATCATTTTACGGAATTTACGCATGCTTATTTTACGAATGGTCTTATCATCAATGATGTAAGCATAATCCATACAGTTTACAACAGAATAAAAATCATGGGAAATCATAAAAACTGCTCCATTGTAGTTTTGAATGGCAGATTCTAAAGCAATCTGAGAATAGGTATCCAGATGACTGGTTGGTTCATCCAAAAGAAGAAAATTAGCATTGCCAACGGAAATTTTTGCCAGCTGTAACATATTTTTTTCTCCACCAGATAAAGCGCCAATTTTCTGGCTTAAGGATTCTTCATTAAAGCCATACTTTAAAATATGAGTAAGAATTTCATCTACCGTGGAAAAACCAAGTTCAAAAAATTCTTCCTGTATGGTATTGGAAAAGTTTAGCATTTCTTCCTGCTCTTGTGATAAAAAAGCAAGCTCTACATTTTCTCCCAATTCAATAGAATCTAAAGTATGCTTAAAAATATCTCTGAATAATGTGGTTTTACCACTGCCATTTGAACCGATGAGAGCGATTTTTTCATTGGAGTTGATCTCAAAATCAACATGCTCTAAAAGAATATCTTCAAAAGCAGCACTGTAATCTGTAAGTTTTAAAACCATTTCGTCTGTAAGTGGATGATTTGTGTGAAATGATATGTCAGGCTGTGTCAGGGCAATAAATGGAGGCTTTATCCTACGTGCCTGCAATCGTTCTAAAAGGCTTACTCTTGCTCCAAGCGATTTCCCATTTGCGGGTTCCGCATAGTTAGAAGCAGCATTTCGGAAACGTTCTATAATTTTTTCATTACGTTTGATTTCTTCTTCATCTGCCATTGCAAGTGCTAACGTTTCAATTTTACCTTGTAAAAGTGTGAAATTATAATCAATATAACGTCCTTCAAATTCCTGCAATTCCTTGTTTTCTAAATGCAGAATTTTGTTGAAACAGTGGTTGAGCAGATAGCGGTTATGGGTAATGACCAGTAGAAGTCCTTTGTGCGAATTAATCAGATTTTTCAAAGAATTTAAATTGTCAAAATCCAAAAAAACATCTGGTTCATCCATAATGAGCAGATGAGGAAAAGTCAGCATTTCGCGGATAACCTGAACCAGCTTATATTCACCGCCACTTAAGCTTTCTACGAGTAAGTCTTTGCATTTTTCTAAATCTGCTAAATTTAGTTTCTTATTAATGTTGCTTTCGAAATTATCTCCGTCAATCGCTTCGAATGCATCTAATGCCTGCTGATACTGCTCTAATAATGGTTCCAGATCGGTAGAAGTTTCCATTTGAACACAAATATCTGCGATTTCTTTTTGGAGATTGTGGAACATTTCTGCGATATACTCAAAAACAGTCTGGTTTTTTGCAGCATCAAACTGTGGAAACTGGCTTACATATCCAATTCTGAAATTGTCAGGAGTTTCTATCTTTCCTTCATACATGTATTTATCAGGATGTATGATCATGTCTACCAGAGTACTTTTTCCACTGCCATTACTTCCAATAAAAGCGCAGTGTACATTGTTTTCCAGTGTGAATGAAATATTTTTGTATAATTCCTTTTGCGGAAAGGAATAGGATAAATTTTCAATTTTAATCATATAACTACCTCTTCATATTACGAAAAAAGAGCTTATTTTCATAAGCTCTTGGAATTTTGCTTTGGTTTCGTTGGTAGCATAACATGTTTTGCTAAGAAATTCAATGGTTTGTGCGGGAAAAAGGGTTCTATTTTGCTTATGAAAAATAAAATATGCTTATATATGCGTACTTGCTATTAAAAATCTAATATGCTAGTATTATAAGGAAAATTGTGCACAATGTATAAGGAAGAATACAAACAAATTTAAAAGTGATATCAGTAATTATGAGTTATAATATAGAATTTGCAGACAAATTAAAAATACAAGAAATAAGCGGAGGACTTTTATGGAAAGTGATCTTCTTAGCTCACAAGAAGTAGCTGAACTATTAAAAATATCTAGAAACACAGTTTATGAACTTATAAAAAGAGGTGAACTCTCTTCATTGAAAGTTGGAAAACAGGTAAGAATCTCAAAAAGTGAAGTGAATGCATATTTAAGTGGTACAAACACAGGGATTTCCCTGGAACGCATAGAGCAACCTGTCAATACAGCATTGTATAAGAACCTGAAAAAGCAAAATCCTGCACCTATAGTGGATGAAAATATCAGAGGGAATGAGTTTATCATTTGCGGACAGGATATTGCACTGGATCTGTTGGCGAATTATTTCGAAGATTATTCAGAAAGCATGCAACTATATCGTTCTTACTTAACAAGTTATAATGGCATTTTTGCATTATATCAGGGAAGAGTGAATATTGCGACAGCTCACTTGTGGGATGGAGAACTGGATGAGTATAATGTTTCATATGTAAAAAAAATGATGCCAGGAATCCCCTCATTAATGGTACGTATAGGGAAAAGGCAACAGGGATTTTACGTTCAGCAGAAAAATCCGAAAAATATCAAAGGCTGGGATGACTTGAGAAGAGCAGATATTTCAATTGTGAATAGGGAAAGAGGCAGTGGAACAAGAGTTTTGCTAGATGAGAAGCTTAGAATGATGGGAATGATCGGTGATTATATTGATGGATACTATCATGAATGCAAATCGCATTTAGCAGTAGCAAGTTTAATAGCTCACGGAGAAGCAGATATTGGACTTGGCAGCCAGTCAGGCCTTATGAATGTAAATGGAGTAGATTTTATTCCACTGCAAATGGAGTGCTATGACTTGATTATGCGCTTGTCTGATGCCGATAAGATGCCAAACAAGAGAATGATGGAGATTTTGGCTTCGGATGAATTTAAAAAAGATCTACAAATGCTAGGCTATTATGATACATCAGAAACAGGGAAAATTATGATTGGTTAAATATGGAAAAAAGTGGAGTTTTGCATTGCCTGACTGCGCTTTTTTTTGTGCCTTACGGTTATGGGAAAAAAAGTAATTGTGACAAACAAGACCAAATGTGACAAAAGAGAATAAAGGAATATAAATATCACATAAAACAAAAAGAAATCAGATATTATTTTATGATATATTCACATTGACTTTGTATTTTGCGAATGATATTGTATTTTTAACAAAAGCAAACACTATACAAAATGTGACAGATGTGACAAACAAAACAAAGGCAAAATAAGTAGTATGAAAATAGAATAGTATGTTTTGGAATAACAAAGAGGTTGTTATGTTCGTTAAAGAATGTAATGCCTCTTTTTTATTATAGCAAAAAAACAAGATTAAAGGAGGAAGCAACAATGAGAAAAATAGCTTTTTACGGCAAGGGTGGAATTGGTAAATCTACAACACAGCAAAATACGGCAGCTGCCATGGCTCACTTTTATGATCAGAAGATCTTTATTCATGGCTGTGATCCAAAAGCAGATTCTACCAGATTGATTCTGGGTGGAAAACCGCAGGAAACACTTATGGATGTTCTTCGTGAGGAAGGTGCAGAAAAAGTTACCAATGAAAAAGTAATCAAACAAGGTTACAACAATATTCAATGTGTGGAGTCGGGTGGACCAGAACCTGGTGTTGGCTGCGCTGGAAGGGGCGTTATTACAGCGATTGATTTGATGGAAGCAAATGGTGCATACACAGATGACTTGGATTTTGTGTTTTTTGATGTTCTTGGTGATGTTGTATGCGGTGGATTTGCAATGCCGATTCGAGATGGAAAAGCACAAGAGGTATACATTGTTGCTTCCGGGGAAATGATGGCAATCTATGCGGCAAATAATATCTGCAAAGGTCTTGTAAAATATGCAAAACAAAGTGGAGTTCGTCTTGGTGGGATTATTTGTAATAGCCGTAAGGTAGATCGAGAAAAAGAATTTTTGAAAGAATACACAGAGGCAATTGGAACACAGATGATTCATTTTGTTCCGCGTGACAACATTGTTCAAAAAGCTGAATTTAACAAAAAGACGGTTGTTGAATATGATGAATCAGAAAATCAGGCAAAAGAATATGGAGAACTTGCTCGTAAAATTATTGAAAATGACAATTTTGTTATTCCACAGCCGCTTACGATGGATGAACTAGAACAGATGGTTGTAAAATACGGAATCTCAGATTAGCAGGAAAAGGAGTATTGCTTATGAAAATGTTAAAAGCAATTGTCAGACCTGAAATTGCAGATACAATCGCAGATGCCCTTGCAGAAGCTGGATTTAATTCATTGACCAAATTAAACGCATTTGGAAGAGGGAAACAAAACGGTATTGTAAGTGGTGCGATTCACTACAGTGAACTGCCCAAAACGATTCTTATGCTTGTTGTAGAAGACGATGCAGTAGATGAAGTACTAAAAATTATTAAATATAAAGCATATACAGGTAACTTTGGTGACGGAAAAGTTTTTATTACACCAGTTGAACGTGTTATGACGGTCAGAACTGGCGAGTCAGGGTTATAGGTGAACAAGATGAAAGAGATTATTACAATTATTCGTCCCAAAATGGTAAATGCGACCAAAGAAGCTTTGAGCGATTTAGGACTTCCAAGTATGACAGCAATACCCGTACTTGGAAGGGGAAAACAAAAGGGAATAGAAACAGAAATCAATATCGAATATCGTCCCGGAGTATTTGAACATAATAAGAGTGGTGGAATGAAATATATTCCAAAACGCTATCTTTCGATGGTGGTAAAAGATGAATTAGTAGATCAGGTGGTTACGACTTTGATTACTATAAATCAGACTGGCCAGATAGGTGATGGGAAAATATTTATTTGTCCAGTAGAAGAGGCACTTCGTATAAGGACAGAGGAAACCGGCGAAGCAGCAGTTGAGTAAGGAGGGATACTATGCCATATCATTTGTTTAAATGTAGTGAATGCATACCAGAGCGTGAAAAGCATGCTGTAATAAAAGGTCATGGGGAAACATTAACAGATGCACTTCCTTTGGGGTACTTAAATACGATACCAGGAAGCATTTCTGAAAGAGGCTGTGCCTATTGTGGTGCAAAGCATGTAATTGGAACGCCTATGAAGGACGTGATTCATATGAGCCACGGTCCGATTGGATGTACCTATGATACCTGGCAAACCAAGCGGTATTTAAGCGATAATGATAATTTTCAGTTAAAATATACGTTTGCAACCGATATGAAGGAATCCAATATCGTATTTGGAGCAGAAAAAATTTTAAAGAAGAATATCTTAGAAGCTTTTAAGGCGTTTCCGAATATTAAGAGGATGACAATATATCAAACCTGTGCTTCGGCTCTAATTGGAGATGATATTGGTGCGATTGCCCAGGAAGTTATGGATGAAATGCCAGATGTAGATATTTTTGTATGTAATTCGCCAGGATTTGGAGGACCAAGTCAGTCAGGGGGACATCACAAAATAAATATTGCCTGGATGAATCAAAAAGTTGGAACGTTTGAACCCGAAATCACAAGTGACTATGTCATTAATTATGTCGGGGAATACAATATCCAAGGGGACCAGGAAGTTATGCAGGATTTTTTTGAGAGAATGGGGATACAGGTATTATCAACCTTTACAGGAAATGGAAGTTATGACGGACTTCGAGCTATGCATAAAGCACATTTAAATGTGCTGGAATGTGCAAGATCAGCAGAATATATTTGCAATGAACTTCGTGTTCGTTATGGAATTCCACGTCTTGATATTGATGGTTTTGGGTTTGAACCACTATCCACTTCTCTACGTAAAATTGCAATGTTTTTTGGAATCGAAGAGCGCGCAGAAGCAATAATTGAAGAAGAGACAAAAAGATGGGAGCCTGAACTTCTATGGTATAAAGAAAGACTGAAAGGGAAAAAAGTCTGTTTATGGCCAGGAGGATCAAAGCTTTGGCATTGGGCAAATGTTATTCATGAAGAAATGGGTCTTGAAGTAGTATCTGTTTATACGAAATTCGGACATCAAGGAGATATGGAAAAAGGTATTTCAAGATGTGAAGAAGGAGCACTTGCCATTGATGATCCAAATGAATTAGAAGGATTAGAGGCAATGGATGAGTTAGAACCTGACATCATATTTACAGGAAAAAGACCGGGTGAAGTAGCAAAGAAAATACGTGTACCATATTTAAATGCCCATGCATATCACAATGGACCGTGGAAAGGATATGAAGGATGGGTGCGTTTTGCAAGAGATGTTTATAATGGAATTTATTCACCGATTCATGAACTTGCTTCTTTAAATATTAGCAGGGATGAAATTCCACAGGATAAAGGGTTTATGACACAAAGACTCATATCGGATGTAAATTTACCAGAAGAAATTAAAAATTCAACAGTTTTAAGGGAATATACAGGTGAGTATGATGCAATGAAACGTCTGAAAGACAGAGTGTATCCTGAGTTTCCAAGAAAATCAGAAGAAGTCAAAGATGTCGTTGCTATTTAAGGAGGTGCATCATAATGGAGGAAGCTTTATACAAAGAAAGAGTAGAAAATTTACTGGAATTTATTTTGAAAAAATGTCTTTGGCAGTTTCATTCCCGTGCTTGGGACAGAGAAAGACAGAATACAAATATTATTGAAAAAACTACCCAGATTTTATGCGAAGAACCAGTGAATAAGGACACGCCAGAGGATCGTTGCTACTATGTAGATGCAGCATACCTTGCAGAAAATTATAAAAAAAGATTTCCATGGGTAGCTGAAATTGATAAGACAGAACTAAAAAAAGTAATGCAGGGATTGAAAGAAAAGCTTGATTTTGTACTAATTACAGGATCATTGAACAAAGAATTGACAGACCCGCATTATTAAAAGGAGGTAACCATATGAACTGTGATGTTAAAGCAAAAGAGCGTGCAGGAATTATCAATCCAATATTTACTTGCCAGCCTGCTGGAGTGCAATTTGCCAGTATTGGAATTAAAGACTGCATAGGAATCGTCCATGGAGGACAGGGCTGTGTTATGTTCGTGCGTTTATTGTTTTCACAGCATTACAAAGAAAGCTTTGAACTCGCTTCTACTTCCCTGCATGAAGATGGTGCAGTATTTGGCGCATTAAATCGTGTTGAAGAAGCAGTAGATGTATTATTAATGAGATACCCGGATGTAAAAGTAGTTCCGATTATCTCAACCTGTTCTACCGAGGTCATTGGTGATGACATTGATGGTGTCGTCAGAAAATTAGAACGTGGCTTATTAGCAGATAAATTTGCGGGACGTGAAGTACATCTGATTCCAATTCATTCTCCAAGCTTTGTAGGAAGTATGATTACCGGATATGACATAGCGGTAAAGGCATTTGTATCTCATTTTGCAAAAAAAAGTGAACCATCAGAAAAAATCAATTTGATGACAGGCTGGGTCAATCCAGGAGATGTCACAGAATTAAAGCATCTGCTCTCTGTTATGGGAGTAAAAGCAAATGTGCTGTTTGAAATTGAAGCTTTTGATTCTCCATTAATGCCAGAAGGAAACTATACATCCCATGGAGATACTACGATAGAAGAACTCGCAGATACTGCAAATGCAAAAGCTTCCTTTGCGCTAAATCGTTATGAAGGAGGAAAAGCTGCAAAGTATCTGGAGAGTGAGTTTGATGTTCCTGCAATCCTTGGACCAACACCCATTGGAATTCGAAATACAGACACATTTTTAAAGAAACTAAGTGATGTCACAGGAAAGCCGATTCCTGAAGAATTAGTAGTTGAAAGAGGAATTGCATTGGATGCGATAACGGACGTGACACATATGTTTTTGGCGGACAAAAAAGTTGCTATATATGGAAGCCCAGATTTAGTTATTTCATTGGCACAGTTTTGTCTTGATATGGAAATGAAACCAGTACTGCTGTTACTTGGTGATGACAATTCTAATTATGCAAAAGATGAGCGAATCAAAGAATTTGAAGAAAAATTAGATTATAAGATGGAAATCATCATGAACGCAGATTTGTGGGAGCTTGAGAACCGGATTAAAAACGAAGGTTTAGAGATTGATTTGATCATGGGCCATTCTAAAGGAAGATATATAGCAATTGACTATAACATTCCGATGGTTCGAGTTGGATTCCCTGTGTATGACAGAGCAGGAAAATACAGGCATTCCATTGTGGGGTACCGGGGCGCCATGCTTTTAGCAGAAGAAATTGCAAATACATGGTTTACGGATATGGAATATAAACACAATAGAGAACCAATTTTAAATATGTGGTAAAAAAATTGTTGCAATCGCTCATATTTCCTTAAGGTGGTGATATTTTGCAAAAACAAGAATCATCCAGATTAACTTTTCATGACAAACATGTTTGCAGGCACCCCTGTTTTAATAATTATGATTTCTATAGTGCCATCATTCATCTTCCGGTTGCAGCAGAATCAAATATTACTTTCAGGGAAAATCTGCGAACAGGCCTTTATCTACAGGATTACTGCGTGGAGGGATCAAATACACTTTTAAGCGCAAAAGAAGCAATAGATTGTTTTGGAAAGGTCAGAAAAAGTCTTCCAAATCTTTCCGTAGTTGCAATTGCAGGACCAAAAGAAGCATTGGCCGACTTCGATACAGTAAAACAGGTGTTTTTGGGCATCAGGCAGCTTCATCCAGAGATGATACTATGTCTATCTACCAATGGACTTATGCTACCTGTCTATGCCAATCATCTGATATCCATTGGGGTAAATAGTATTTGTGTTACGATGCATACACTACATCCAGAAACTGGTGCGCAAATTTATGACCATATCACTTATATGGGACATCATTATGCAGGAGCAGAAGGGGCGAATATTCTGCTTCAAAACCAAATGGCTGGAATTAGCTATCTGACATCCCTTGGAATGGCAGTCAGAATCAACATACCAGTGATGAAAGATATCAATGAAGATGAAGTGGAAGAAATTATTAAATTTGCAAAAGAATACGGGTGTAAATTCACAAATGTATATAATGCGAATGCAAGGGAAAAAGAAAATGGATTGGAAGCATACCAAAGTGGTTGCTTGAGTGAAAAAAGATCCGAATATGAAGCAATTATGCCTCAGTCCTATTTTTGTAAACCATGTAATGCGGCAACGGTGGAAACGTTAAATACAAGATTTTCTTTTGAACTGTCGAAACTCAAAGAAATTGAACCACCAAAGCTAAATAAGGGAAAGAAGAGTCTGCGATTCGCGGTATGCTCACAAAATGGAACACTTATAGATCAGCACTTTGCAACGACAACGAGATTGTACATATATGAATATGTAGATGATACGGTTACTTTTCTTGAAGTAAGAAGCGTGGCGTTCTATAGCTATAGTGAAAAAGAAGATAAGCATGTTGAAAAACTATATCGTCTGATTAAAATCATTGAGGACTGTAACTGTGTTATTTGTATGAGAATGGGTGCTTGTCCAATAAGTGCGCTGAAAGAAAAAAGAATTGATACATATATAACGTATAACCTGATTGAAGATGGAATCAAAGAAGCCGTTTGCCGACTCTATGAAGGAAGGAGATTCCTGTGAGAATACATTATTTGCAGCATGTACCGTTTGAAAATCCGGGAATAATTTTAGCTTGGGCACAAAAAAAAGAGTATTCGGTAACCTGTACAAAATTGTACAAACCGCATACTTTTTTGGATATAAAGGAGTTTGACTGGCTTATCATAATGGGCGGTCCTATGAATATTTACGAAGAAGATACATACCCGTGGTTAAAGGAAGAAAAAATTTTTATTCAAAAAGCTATTGCAGCAGATAAGGTGATTCTGGGGATATGTCTGGGTGCACAGTTGATTGCAGATACCATCGGGGGATATGTAGAGAAAAATCCGGTCAAAGAAATTGGATGGTTCCCAGTTACATTGACAAAGGAAGCGATAAGCCATCCATTATTTTCCTTTTTACCAGCAAATCCAGTGGTATTTGAATGGCACGGAGATACGTTTTCAAATCTTCCCAAAGAAGCGGTGGTGCTTGCTTATAATGAGTGTTGTAAGAATCAGGCGTTTGTTTATTATAATAAAATTTTTGGTTTTCAATTTCATATGGAAAACACATGGGAGATTATAACAGATTTGATGATTTTTTGTGAAGATGATATGACATCGGAAAAGTATGTTCAGACGAAAGAAGAAATTACAAATCAAAAATATAATGTGAATCAGAATCAGGAATGGATGTTACAATTTTTGACCAATTTAGAAAAGCTATATGGTGAAGGTGGAATGTAGAATGGAACAAATCAGGTATATTCAAAGAATTTGTACCGATGAAAATAAAATCGAAAAATTTTTAGAAACAGCAAGAACGGGAGTCCTTGGAATAGCAGGTGCTGAGTATCCATATTGTGTTCCCCTAAATTATATATGGAAGAATGGAAATATCTATTTTCATGGACTTGGAAGTGGAAAAAAAATTGATTTATTAAAAGAGAACGCTACAGTAAGTTTTTTGGTCTATCAGGAAATTGGAACAGTGAAAGATGAAATGCCCTGTCATGCAGATACTTCTTATATGAGCGTTATGTTTTTTGGAGTGGTAGAAAAACTTTCTGATTATAAAGAAAGCGCAGAAATATTGCAGTCAATTGTAGATAAATTTCTGCCGCAGCAGTACAAAGGAAAAATAACCGCATCTTTAGCAGAACAATATCGATCTGCTTTTGATAAAAAGGCAGTTGCGGTATATAAAATGGTTCCAGAATATAAAACAGCAAAGGAAAATGTAGCAGACAATAAAGATTTGTTTAGAGAATAGAAGGAGGTTAAGCTTATGCATACAATGGAAATATATCCAGTCGGTGGAACAAGTGTGATTGCTTCCACACATTTAAAGGGAATCACAAGTTTTACAACATACCCGTCAGGGGGCATCAAAGATTGCAAATTAAATGAATATAATGAAGTGAAAGTAAATGAACAGGTTTTTATCCCAAGATATAAGAAAATGGATGAAAGAAAAAAAGAAAATAAAACGGTCGCATATTATGAAAGCGGTAAGATAAAAAGCATTGCATTAGAAGAAAGAACAAATATACAAACAAGTATTGGCACCATTTGTGCAGAACTTATTTCTTTTTATGAGAGTGGTGAAATAGATAGTGTTTTTCCTTCCAATGGACAGATCGGATTTGGATGGTCCTTAGAAGATGAAGAGAAGCTGTTAGAGGAATTAAACTTTTCTTTTCCGTTTGGTAAATTTGAGACAAAAATTATTGGAGCTCGTTTTTATGAAAAAGGTTCCTTAAAAAGTATGATACTCTGGCCAAATAAAAGAATTGAAATCGAAACACCAATCGGAAGCTATCCGGTTAGAATTGGATTTCGTTTATATGAAAATGGAGCCCTTCAATCATTTGAACCAGGTATGCCAATTTCTGTCGAAACACCAGTTGGAAGCGTTATGGCATTTGATCAAAATGCAATTGGAATTGATGCGGATTGTAATTCCATCAATTTTTATCCAGATGGAAGCTTACAGTCATTAAGTACGAACAGTGATATCGTAATTCATTCTCCTGAAATGAAAGAACGCACGATTATTTATCAGCAACTTCGCCTAGATATGCTTTCAGATGAAATGATAAAACTCCCCGTTGTCCTCCATTTTCAAAAAGATACGGTAATGTTTGATAATGGGGCAGAGTCAAAGACATTTCCAATCAAAGGAACAACTTTTATGTTTTTGCATGATGGCTATTATACAGAGAAAAAATGCAGTCCTGGAAGCGACTGCTCAGACTGTGGAGCGTCTTGTATGTAAGACTTTCCCAAGAAAAATCAGTGGGGGTATCGACCTTATGGAAATAGCAGTATTGGTAAATGCAGAACATATCACTTGTGGATTTGAAAAAGATGGAACGATTTATGTATATGAAAAAGTAAATTGTGAATGGAACGTGAAAAAGCAAATGGAGTATTGCACCAAAGAGCTTGCAGATACCTTTGCATTTCATCAAAAAATCAAAGAAATATCTACCTGGATGGGAGAATGTAAGATTGTTGTGGTCAATCGAATCCGTGGAATTCATTATCTGGCATTTGAAGAATATCAAATATCTATGTTAGAAATCAAGGGAGAACCAGTAAAATTTTTAGATGATATTGTAGACTGTTTGAATCATCAAAGAACGGTTGTGGAAGTACCACTAGAACACAATGCTATTTATGAGCGGCAGCCAGGGAAATTTGGCACAGATTTAAGAGATGTTATGAATGGAAAAACATCTTATAATTCCAAACAGATTTTGCTTCCATTTTTGAAAAATGAATTCTACAGTGAATTGGAAATTTTGTGCAATCATATTCCAAAATGGCTGGAAAAAGAACAAACAGAAATGAAAATACGAATAACAATGGAGGCTTATAAAGATTGCATGAAAGTGAAAGTATATCCGTGTGTGTCTTTGGGTAAGACGAGTGTGGAGGGTAGCGTATGAGAACAGAAACGAAAGTTATTCCGACAAAAGAAGATCAATGCAACGTTGAAAAAACAGAATTTCGATTCCAAAATGAATTTATGCGGGAAAAGACTAAAAATCATCCATGTTACAATGGGTGCAATCATGAAAATGCACGTATGCACCTTCCGGTTGCACCGAAATGTAATATACAATGTAATTATTGTGTCAGAAAATTTGATTGTGCAAATGAAAGCCGCCCAGGAGTTACAACGAGACTTTTAACACCAGAAGAAGCGTTTGAAAAATATAAAGAAACCAAACAAATGCTTAAAAAGTTATCTGTCGTAGGAATTGCAGGACCCGGAGATGCGCTATGCGATTTTGAAAATACGAAAAAGACATTGCAACTAATACGGGACTATGACCCGGATATCACCTTTTGTCTGTCAACAAATGGACTTCTTCTTCCAAAGTATGCACAAGAACTGATTCGCCTTGGTGTCAGCCATGTTACAGTTACGATGAATTCGGTTTCACCTGAAATATCTGCAAAAATTTATAAATATATTCGATATGAGGGAAAAGAATATACAGGGGAAGAAGCAGGAGTAATATTAAGAGAAAATCAGTTAAAAGGTTTAAAAATATTAATTGAAAACGGTGTTGTTTGTAAGGTGAATATTGTTTTATTAAAAGGCATCAATGATAAACATATCCCTGAAATTGCGACGACAGTAAAAGAGCTTGGCTGTTATATTGTAAATATTATGCCATTTATTCCAGTTTGTGGAAGTGCATTTGAAAATATGCAAAAAACACCGGTTGCTGATGTATTAAAAATAAGAGAAACTTGTGAAACTACGATTCTTCAAATGCATCATTGCAGGCAGTGTCGGGCGGATGCGGTAGGAAGTTTGTAATTATTACCTCTTTTCATCTTTTCTTAAAAAGTCTATAATGATTAAAAAATGAAAAGAGAGATTTTATGGATAAAGCATACACGACAGTGATTGATTATGTAAAAAATGCCATATTAAATAAAACCTATTCCCTTGGCGATAAATTGCCACCAGAACGAGAACTTTCCGAAAAGCTTGGAGTGAGCAGAAATTCGGTGCGCGAAGCGTTGCGTGTCCTTGATATTATGGGGGTTGTGGAAAGTCGTCAGGGAGCAGGAAATTATATTTCAGATGATTTTGAAAAAAGCATTGTAGAAACAATGTCGATGATGTATGCCTTAAATCGTGTGGATTATATTCAGATATCTGAATTTCGCCATGCACTTGAATTAAAAGCATATATGCTCGCAATGCAAAACATTACAGCACAGCAGATTGTAGAATTAAAAGGGTATGTTGAGGCAATTGACCTGCCGTGCTCGGACGAAGAAAAGGCTCAGATTGACAAAAAATTTCATATGACCATTGCAGTAGCATCTGGAAATTGGATGATCATGCAAAATATTGTTGCGTTAAATCAAGTGCTGGATTACTTTATTCGTGATATGCGGCGTGTTATTCTGCAGAATAAAGAAGGCGAACGATTATTACAGCAATCGCATTGGCAGATGGTAGAAGCTTTTGAGACGAAAGATATGCAATCAGGAGTCACAGCACTCAATCATCATTTTGACTATATCAGTGATGCCATAGAAGAAATAAGTCACAAATGGTAGTACCAATAATGAAAAAAGATGGATGAAATTTGTACAAAACATATAAAGTAAAGACAATATATATAAAAATAGTAACAAAATTCACTACACCTACTTGAAAAACTCAAGTGGGTGTAGTACTTTATATTTATGAATTGGTCGTACCAATAATAAGCGTGGGGAAGGCGCTATTATTTTTTATCTTCAAAGTGGTAGTACCAATTTCAAAAAAATCATATCAGGGGGCTGATTCGATGCAGGAAGTAGTTGTATTTATACTGGCAATGGCACCGATTTTGTGGTTGATCATTGCACTAAGTGGACTTAAAATGCCAGGTTATAAAGCATGTCCAATAGCACTTGTTTTTTCTATTATCATCGCAGGTTTTTTCTGGAAAATGAATGCATTAAACCTTGTAACTGCGGGACTTGAAGGAGCGGTTATGGCAATCTGGCCGATTTGCCTTGTTATCGTAGCTGCAATTTTTACCTACAATATCTGCATTCATTCACACAGTATGGAAACAATCAAACAGATGCTGACAGGTGTCTCGAATGATAAAAGAATTTTGGTTCTTATCATCGCATGGTGCTTTGGAGGGTTCATGGAAGGTATGGCAGGATTTGGCACGGCAGTTGCAATACCAGCAAGTATGCTTTGCGGGCTTGGATTTGATCCTATTTTTGCAGCAGTTGCCTGTCTGATTGCAGATACAACACCTACAACGTTTGGCTCTATTGGCATTCCGGTTGTGACAATTTCAAAAGTTACTGGTCTGGATGTTTTACCATTATCTTATTATGCTACGCTGCAGTTATTGCCACTTGTAATTTTAACGCCTTTTATACTTGTAATCTTAACCGGAAAATCCCTAAAGGCTTTAAAAGGAGTATGGCATATCACACTCGCAAGTGGACTGGCATTTATTTTGCCGGAGTTACTGGCAGCAAAGTTTATGGGAGCAGAATTACCAGTTATTTTGGGATCTATTTGTGCACTGATTGTTACGGTATTTTTAGCAAAGAGTAGCAAAGGTGAGGTTCCAAAAGAATATCAGCTGATAGCAAAGCAGGAAAAGGAAAATCATTTATCTGAAACGATAAATAATTCCAAAATAGTTTCAAAAGACGGACAGAAAGTCGAATCAGTCATTTCCTTTCGTGAAGGCGCAAAAGCCTGGAGTCCATTTATTTTGATTTTCATTTTTCTGGTAGTTACCTCAAAAGCCGTACCAGTTTTGCATAATGCATTAAGCAGCATACAGACCTCTGTACAGATTTATCAGGGAAAAGGCGGCTCTGAGACGACATTTTGCTGGATACTGACCCCAGGAGTTTTAATCTTAATCGCAGCATTTATAGGAGCGAAAATTCAACGGATCGCACCAAAAGAAGCAGCAAAGATTTTATGGGATAGCACAAAACAAATGTCAAAAACAATTCTTACGATTATTTCAATTATGGCAACAGCAAAAATTATGAGCTATAGCGGCATGATTGCTGATATAGCAGCAGTATTTGTCTTGTTAACCGGAAATTTCTACCCGCTCGTTGCTCCATTTATTGCTTCAATCGGAAGTTTTGTAACCGGAAGTGCCACATCATCCAGTGTATTGTTTGGAGGATTACAACAGCAGACAGCCAAAACCCTTGGAATGAACGAGCTTTGGCTGACTGCATCAAATACAGTTGGGGCTTGCGCAGGTAAAATTATATCCCCTCAGAGCATTGCCATAGCAGTAGCGGCAATCGGCAAAGCGGGAAGCGAAAGCCAGATTATGAAAAAAGCAGTAAAATTTTACTTACTTTTTATTATTTTGATGGGACTCATCTGCTATTTTGGACTAAAAATGTTATGAACATAAGGCAGAAAATGAAATTATGCAAAAGGAGTTTCACAATTATCTATGAACATAATGCGACATAAGGAGGATTATCAATGAATATCTTAGTGTGTATTAAACAGGTACCCGCTTCGAGCAAAGTAGAAGTAGATCCTGTTACAGGAGTTTTGAAAAGAGATGGTGCAGATTCCAAAATGAACTCTTATGATTTGTATGCTTTGGAAACAGCCCTTCGTTTAAAGGAAGAAATGGGTGGAACAATCTCTGTCATCAGCATGGGACCTCCACAGGCACAGAGAATTATAAAAGAAGCATTTGCAATGGGAGCCGACGAAGGAGCACTTTTATCGGATCGCAGATTTGGCGGCGCAGATGTACTTGCAACCAGCTATACCATTGCACAGGGCATTAAAAAAATGGGAACGTTTGATCTTATTTTATGTGGAAAACAGACAACAGATGGAGATACAGCACAGGTTGGATCGGAAGTATCCGAATGGCTCAATATCCCAAGCGTTGCCAATGTGAAAAAAATTGAAAAAGTAGAAAAAGACAGTATTACCGTGGAAATGGATTTACCAAATGAACTTGAAATTGCAAAAGTAAAATTTCCATGCCTGCTTTCCGTAGAGAAAGATATTTTCCAGCCAAGACTGCCTTCTTATATCAAAAAAACACAGACAAAAGAAAAAAAGATAGAAATATATTCCTTAGACGATATGAAAGATAAAGATGAAACCCATTATGGATTAAATGGTTCTCCGACTCAGGTTAAGCGCATTTTTCCTCCGCAAACCAATGACCAAAGGGAGAATTGGGATGGAAATGCAACAGAACTGACCGATAAGCTTTTTACAAAAATCAAAGAATTAAAATTTGTTTAAGGAGGACTCGTTATGCCTAGATTAGAGATTCATCAGGAAAAAATAGCAGATGCAGCGGCACTTATATCAATATGTCCATTTGGTGCATTAGAAGAAACCGATGGAAAAGTTTCCATTAATGCCGCTTGTAAGATGTGCCGTCTGTGTGTAAAAAAGGGACCCAAAGGTGCCGTAGAATATATCGAAGATGAAAATAAACAACAGATAGATAAAAGTAAATGGAATGGCATTGCCGTATATGTAGATCATGTAGATGGAGAGATTCATCCAGTTACTTTAGAATTAATCGGAAAAGCAAAAGAGCTGGCTGGAAAAATTCACCATCCAGTATATGCGGTTTTCCTTGGAAGCGATATCAAAGGAAAAGCGGAAGAATTACTTCATTATGGCGTAGACAAAGTATTTGTATACGATAAAGAGGAACTAGCAAGATTTAAGATTGAATCCTATACCGCTGTACTGGAAGATTTTATTTTAAAAAATCATCCAACCGCACTGCTTGTAGGAGCAACTACAGTTGGACGTCAGCTGGCACCAAGAGTTGCAGCAAGAATGAAAACCGGACTAACAGCAGATTGTACAATCCTTGACATGGACGAAAACACGGATCTCTCCCAAATCCGTCCTGCGTTCGGAGGAAATATCATGGCACATATCCTTACACCAAATAACCGTCCGCAGATGGCAACCGTAAGATATAAAGTCATGAATGCACCAAAACGAGAAGAAAGTGCATATGGAACAATCGAAAACTGCGAAATAGCTTCTGAAAAATTAAAAGCAAATGTAGAAGTGCTTGATATTGTTAAAAAAGAGCCAGAACAATTTATTGAAAATGCAGATGTTTTAGTAGTTGCAGGACGAGGTATAAAAAAACAGGAAGATCTTGTCATGATAGAACAATTAGCAAATCTTTTGGGCGGACAGATGGCATGTACCAGACCAGTTGTAGAAGCAGGCTGGGCAGATGCGAAACAGCAGATTGGACTAAGTGGAAGAACAGTTCGTCCAAAACTGATCATTGCCTGTGGTATTTCAGGAGCCATTCAGTTTGTTGCAGGTATGGATCACGCAGAGTGTATTGTTGCAATCAATAAAGATGAAAAAGCACCAATTTTTAAAACTGCACATTACTGTTTAAAAGGTGATTTATACGAAATCATTCCTGGATTGATTCAAAAGATAAAAGCAGCAAAGGAGGCATAGACATGGGATACAAAAAGTTCGATGAAAAAGATCTTCTCTTTTTAAAAAGTGTAATCAATGATGAGGACAGAATCCTTTACAAAGAAAATATAAATGAAGAATATTCTCACGATGAATTAGGTGGAACGAGTAGTTTTCCCGATGTAGTCGTTAAAGCACTTACGACTGAGGAAGTTTCAAAAGTGATGAAATATGCATATGAAAATGAGATACCAGTAACTCCAAGAGGAGCAGGAACAGGACTTGTAGGTTCCAGTGTGGCAATAGAGCATGGGATTATGTTAGATACAAGCCCAATGAACCGGATTTTAGAATTAGATGATGAGAATTTAACGATTACAGTAGAACCAGGTGTTATGCTTATGGAGCTGGCTTCTTATGTGGAGGAACATGATTTTTTCTATCCACCAGATCCAGGTGAAAAATCGGCTACCGTTGGTGGAAATATCAGCACAAATGCAGGCGGCATGCGTGCTGTAAAATATGGTGTAACCAGAGATTATGTCAGAGGACTGGAAGTAGTGCTTCCAAACGGAAATGTTGTTGAATTTGGTGGAAAAGTTGTAAAAAATTCTTCTGGATATGCATTAAAAGATTTGATGGTAGGTTCCGAAGGAACACTTGGAATTATTACAAAAGCAATTTTAAAACTTCTTCCATTACCTAAAAAAGCAATTAGCTTGTTAATACCTTATCCAACACTTGAAAAAGCGATAGGAACTGTTCCGCTGATTATCAAATCAAAAGCAATTCCAACAGCCATTGAGTTTATGCAAAGAGAAGTAATTGAAGATGCAGAAAATTATTTAGGGAAAAAATTCCCGGATTCCAGTTCGGATGCGTATCTTTTATTGAAATTTGATGGAAATTCAAGTGAAGAAATCGAAAAAGATTATGATAAGGTTGCAAAACTTTGCATGGAACAGGGAGCAAAAGATGTTCTGATATCAGATACAGAGGAAAGAGAAGAATCCATCTGGAAAGCCAGAGGAGCGTTCTTAGAAGCAATCAAAGGCTCCACGACTTATATGGATGAAGTCGATATGGTAGTTCCAAGAAACTGTGTAAATGAAATGGTAGAATATCTGCATGCACTGCAAAAAGAAGCAAATATCAGAATAAAAAGTTTTGGACATGCAGGTGATGGAAACTTACATGCATATCTGTTAAAAGATGATATGTCTCAGGAAGAATTTGAAAAACGTATGGGATATGCCATGGAACATGTTTATCAGAAAGCAAAAACGTTAGGTGGAAAGATTTCTGGAGAACATGGAATAGGATTTGCCAAGAAGAACTATTTAAAAGAAGCAACTGATCCACAGGTTTTTGCACTTATGGCAGGAATCAAACAGGCATTTGATCCAAAAAACATCTTAAATCCACATAAAGTATTTCAAGCATAAAAAGTAATAAAAGAGCAAATAAAAGAGATAAAAGAAATAGCAAAAAACAAACCTCAATCAAAAAAAGGGTGTTGCAAAAGACGAATCATTCGTATTTTACAGCACTCTGTTTTTTTGGAATTTTTATTATAGGAAGTACAACCGTGAATTTGGATCCTTCCTCAGGCTTTGACTCTACAAGAATATGACCATCTGATAAATATAGGATTTGCTTTACAAGCGCAAGTCCAAGGCCATTTCCTTCAAGCAGCCTTGAATTATCTGCCTGATAGAATTTTTCAAAAAGATGCGCAGATACATTCGGATCAAATCCGATTCCGCTATCTGCAATGGAAACAAAAAGTTCATCTTCTCTTTGATAGGCGAAGACTTGTATTTCTCCATGATCTTTCGAAAATTTGATCGCATTATCCAATAAATTCATCCACACCTGCATAAAAAGTTCTTCATCTGCATGGTAAGAAATGCTGGAAAGCTGAATATCAAACTCCAGATTCTTCTTGCTCCATTTTGGTTCTAAAACCAGAATTGCCTGACGAATCTGTTCATCTAAAGAAAACCAGCTTTTTTCCGGAAGCGTTTCCTGATTTTCAAGCTTAGATATTTTTAATATGTTACTTGTCAGATTTGACAACTGTCTGGTGTTATGAATGATCACCTGAATGTATTTCTCTTTGGTTTCTACAGGAATGTCATTTGCCTGTAAAAGCGTAACATAGCCTTCTATATTAGAAAGCGGAGTTTTGAATTCATGGGAAACATTTGCAACAAAGTCATTTCGCAAAGTTTCTATACTAGAGAGTTCTTTGACCATGATATTATAATTATGTACCATTTCATTTAATTCATAAACGGTTTGATCTTCCTTTAAAGAAATGGAAAAGTCTCCTTTTGCGACATTTGTGAGAGCCTGATTAAATTTGCGTATTGGCTTTAAAATGGTATTTCCGATAAGCATGGATAATAAGGTTCCCACGCACGTACTTGTTACCAGAGGAATTAGGATGCGAAATACGGAACGGTCACGAAACGGAAAGTCAAATCCCATATTTATAAGGGTAATCATGATAAAAAAGATTGCCATAGTTGAAAATATCATGATAAAGAGCACACTTAAAACAAAAGTAAGCCATAGATTAAGATGTCGTTTTTTCATCGTTTTTTCTCACCATTTTATATCCCAGTCCTCGAATAGTTACAATTTCAAAATCAGTATTTTCTTTAAAATGTTCTCTTAAGCGATTAATATGTACATCAACGGTACGTTCATCCGATTCGCTTTCCATTCCCCAGATTTCATCCATAATGCTTTGCCTTGTATATATTTTACTAGGATTAGCAGCCAGCTTATAAAGCAGGTAAAATTCTTTTTGTGGAAGCACAAAAGGGGTTTCGTTATAGAAAACAGTAAGAGAATCATATTCCAGCTTTGTATTTCCAAAAATCAGTTTTCGTTCGGATACAATTTTAGCACGTCGTAAAAGAGCCTGAACACGCAAAATCATTTCGTTTACATCAATGGGCTTTACCATATAGTCATCCGAACCAGCTAAAAAGGCTTTCTTTTTATCCTGGAAACCTTCTTTAGCAGAGATGAGCAGTATGGGTATGCTGTTTTGAATGGAACGTATTTCTTTTATGAGATCATACCCATCCATCTGTGGCATCATGATGTCGGAGATTAGTAAATCAATATAGCTTGTGTCCATACATTCCAAAGCGTCGATTCCATTTTTGGCACTATAGATCTGATAGCCATTTGATTGTAAAACCGTACAAAATAAATTACGTAAATCATCATCATCTTCAACAACTAATACTTTGAACATAGGAAAAAACTCCCTTCGCCATACATAATAGATATATTACTATAAGCCGATTATATAATATTTTCAAAAATAAAAGAAGAAAATTTTATGAAAACCGGTATTTGTTTAAACTGAGTTTAAATAACTTTGATACAATCAGAAATATTACAAATTATCGGAGGTATTCATTTGGGAAACGTAGCAAAGTTTGAAAAAAAAGAAGAAACAGTTTTTAGAAAAAAGAAATCTCATAAAAAAATATTTGCACTCATACTTGTAGTGGTATTGCTCCTTGTGGGAGTATTTGGGATAAGTCAGTATTTACAGGCAAAAAAAGCAAGTATGCGAAATAATTTTATTGGGCAGACGGTCAAAATTGAAAAAAGAAATTTGGCAAACAGCATCAGTGAAACAGGAACCGTTGAAGCAAATAATACAGTCAATGAGCAGAGTACATTGACGAATGTGAAGATAACAGGAGTTAGTGTAAAAGTTGGAGATCGCGTAAATCAAGGGGATACAATATGTACGTTGGATGTAAGCAATGTGAAAGACTCATTAGCTACAACACAAAAAAGCATTAGTGCAGGGGAAAAAACAAACAATATAAGTGCACAGTCAGCGCAGAGAGCAGTTAATTATGCAAAAGCGAACCAAAGCGCACAGGCAGCACAGGCAGATAGTGAAGTAACCGATGCTGCAAATAATCTTACAAATGCACAAAATAACCAGACAACCTTGCAAAATCAGTTAGCAGCAGCAAAAACGGCACTGCAAAGTGCACAGGATGCAAATAACGCTTCAAATCAGCAATTTCAGCCAGTTCAAAATGATTATAATACGAAACAGGCTGCATATGAAACAGCAAAAGCAGCTTCGGATGCTTCACAGGCAAATGTAGATGCAATTCAGACACAGATTTCTTCAACAACGGATGCGGCAAAGCTTACAACGTTAAATAGCCAGTTAGATGCAGCAAAAGCAGATTTAGCGCAAAAACTTCAGACTACAAGTGCAACGCAGGCAGCCGTGAATGCCGCACAGGCTGGATATGATTCTGCAAAAGCAGCTGCAGATGCCACAACAGGCGCTTATACGACAGCCAAAGCGAGTGAGGCATCTTTAGAATCCCAGGTAAGTGCAGCGGCAACTGCAGTAAATACTGCACAGGCTCAGTACAATACCAATGTAAACAATAAAGATACAACAAATCGTACCAATCAAAATACAGTAAGTACGCAGGAAGATAATTTAAAAACAGCTCAGATTAACAATTCTACAAGTCTTGATACCAAACAAGATCAGTTAAAGCAATATGACCAGCAGATGGCAGAAGGTAATGTAACAGCTCAGATTTCAGGTGTTGTAACAGCAATCAATGTGACAGCAGGAAATAATTATACGGGTGGTACAATCGTTGCAATTGAAGATGATAGTGCATATATTGTAGATACGACAGTGGATGACTATGATATTGGAAATATTACTTTAAATATGCCAGTAGTTATCAAAACAAATGGAACAGGTGACACGGAATTAAATGGAACCATTACCTATGTTTCACCAAAACCAGAAGGAAGTACAACAGCTTCAACGACAAGCGCAACAACATCTTCATCTGCAACATCAAGCAGTTCGTCATCATCTTCTAGCAGCGGTGTGAATTATGAAGTAAAAGTAGGTGTAAATACAGCAAACAGTAAATTAAAACTTGGTATGACAGCACAGCTTAGTATCGTCTCAGAATCAAAACAGAATGTATTGGCAGTTCCATATAATGCGGTTACGAAAACAGATACAGGAAAAGGAACGATTACAGTAATTGATACAAAAACAAAAAAACTGCAAAAAATAGATGTTACAACAGGAATGGAAACAGACTACTATATTGAAATCAGCGGGAACCAGATTGAACAGGGAATGTCTGTCGTATTACCTTCGACAAGTACAAATGCAGCGTCAACCGTTAAAAGAATGGGACCTCTGGGAGGTTTATAGGAGGTAAATATGTCATCTATTATAGAACTGGACCATATTATAAAACGGTTTTTTATAGGGGAACCAAATGAACTTCAAATATTAAATGAAGTGTCCCTTAATGTAGAAGATGGAGAGTTTCTCTCCATTGTCGGAGCCTCAGGTTCTGGAAAAAGTACACTTATGAATATTATTGGCATTTTAGACCGCCCAACAGAAGGCGGATATATTTTGGATGGAGAAGATATTGGGCTGGCAAAGGATTATGAGCTTTCTCATTTAAGAAACCGCAAAATAGGTTTTGTATTTCAGACCTATAATCTGATATCAAAAACAAATGCTCTAAAGAATGTTGAGCTTCCGATGCTTTATGCTGGAAAAGGAAGAAAAGAACGTCAGGACAGGGCAACAGAATTACTGGAACTGGTGGGCATTTCAGATCGTATGAAACATATGCCAGAAGAACTTTCCGGAGGACAAAAACAACGTGTAGCAATTGCAAGAGCGATGGCAAACAACCCTTCTATTATATTAGCAGATGAACCAACAGGTGCGTTGGATTCCCAGACAGGACGTATGGTTATGGATTTATTTCACAAATTGCATGAAGAGCAGAAAAAGACCATCATACTGATTACGCATTCCAATGAACTGGCACAGGAAACACAAAGAATTATTACGTTAAAGGATGGGAGCGTAATTAAGGAACAAAAGGGGGCAGAACATCTATGACCTTATTTTTTGAAAATGTATTACTGGCTTTAAACAGTCTTTTTGCTAATAAAATGCGTGCGTTGCTTACCATGCTTGGTATTATTATTGGAATTGGTTCCGTTATTGCAATTATGACCGTTGGAAGTGCTTTAACATCTTCTGTTTCCTCTTCGATGGCTTCGATGGGCGCAAATAATATAACCGTAGGCTTACAGCAAAAAGGTCAGAAACAAAGTACAGATAAGCAGGGCGCAGTGTTTGGAGGAGGCAGTTCTTCCAGGAAAAACAGTTCCAGCCAGGCACAGGCAAAGGATTATTTTACAAAAGATATGATTCAAAAATTATGTGATGCATATCCCAAATCCATAGATGCAATTTCTGTTTCCGATTCCGTTGGAAGCGGTTCTTCCAAAAGTGGAAGTGATAGCGCCAATGTTCAGGTCCTTGGTGTAAATGCAGGATATTTTATGGCAAACAGTTTGACCTACAAAAAAGGTGGGACGTTCTCAGATCGGGATTTTGATGGAGCAAAGAGTGTAGCAATTGTTTCAGATAAATATGTGGATAATATGTTCCAGGGGGATCAGCAAAAGGCGCTTGGAAGCAGCATTATGGTAAACACTTCTGGAAAATATATTACGTATACGATTGTCGGAATTTACAAATATACAGAATCTACGTTTGGGTTTTCTTCCTCTTCCACACAGGATGTAACGACTCAAATGTATATCCCTATAAAAATGGCAATGAGTATCACACATGATACAGGATTTTCACAATTCACGATAGTAACGAAAGGTGGCGTAAGTGCAACAACATTCGTAACAGAGGTAGAAAACTTTTTTACACCACTTTATAAAAATAATAAAAATTTTGAAGCGAGTGCATATAGTATGGAGTCCATTGTTTCTACAATGACAAGTATGCTTTCAACTATCACAGTTGCAATATCTGTTATTGCAGGAATCGCACTGTTGGTAGGTGGAATTGGAGTTATGAACATTATGCTGGTATCCATTACGGAAAGAACCAGAGAAATAGGAACAAGGAAAGCACTAGGGGCGACCAACGCTTCTATACGGCTTCAGTTTATTGTAGAAGCAGTTGTTATCTGCCTGATTGGTGGCATCCTTGGTATCTTTTTGGGAATTGTCCTCGGAAATATAGCGGCGGCAATTTTAGGATACCCAGCTTCAGCTTCGGTAACAAGTATCCTTTCCTCCCTATTCTTCTCCATGACAATAGGTGTATTCTTTGGATACTATCCAGCAAATAAAGCAGCAAAGATGAATCCAATCGATGCATTGCGGTATGAATAAAAAGAATCGAAAGAGATAAATGAAAACACAAAGGATTAAAAATCCAGATTAGGTAAAGATAAAATAAAAAGACACGTTTTGACATGACTTCACAAAAGCTGGTTAGAAAATAACTGAGTTTGTGAAAGGATATCATCGAAAAACGTGTCTTTTTCATGCGTGATTCACTTCATTCATCTGTAAATTCGAAAAGTTCTTCAACACTTACATGGAATATTTTGGAAATATCCATACCTAATTTTAAAGACGGATTATATCTGCCATTTTCTAAATGGACAATGGTCTCTCTTCTGATACCAACTAGTTTAGCTAATTCGGCCTGTGTCATGTTTTGCTGTTCTCGAAAATATTTAATTCTGGTTTTTAACATGTAATGCCTCTTTTTTCTAAAATAAGGAACGTGACAGCGCGAATGATTGCAGAAATGGAAAGGATGATAGCAATCATATTTGCAGCCGCATTTCCTGGTAAAATATGAAAATTAAGGAGCAGGGCTAATGTGACTAAAAATACAAATGCAGAATACAAAGTCACAGCATTCGATTTTTGAATGCACAAGCGTGTAAATTCGTCTTCAAAATCTTTTTTTGTTTGAAAGGATATAGATAAAAGAATAAGTCCAATAAGCAAAAGTAACCATAGTACAATGGCTAGATTTGAACTATTTTTTAGAATATTGCTTAGAATTAAACAGCTACCAAAAAGAACCATTGCCAGCGCATTTAAAACCATTCGATAGCGTAGAGGCAATACTTTTTTTGTGATATGACCTCTGTTGGTTATATGAGTGCCAATAGTAGATAACATAACCAAGGCTAATCCTGTCCAAAAGAAATACATTACAACATCTGGAATGAGATTTGATGTTAAAAAGCAGGTGAACATTATGAAAAGCCCCACGAATACTAGTCCTAGTCCAACTTTTGATAATTTTTTAAATGAAAATTTGTTCATATAAAATCCTCCCCATGTGATATATTTGTAACTTGAATTATATATATCACACGCAATACAGAACTGTCAATAAATGCTAAATGAATGCTAAGTATAAATAGTTGCCGTTCATGTATAAAAACTTGCTGTTCATGGTTTACTGATTAAGTAAGAACTTGAAGATGAGAATACGATATTGTATAATAAATTTAGTAAATTTCGGGGGAAAATGTAGTATTATGGAAAAAATTAGAATTGCAGCATGTGACGACAATGAATTAGTGGCACTTGATTTAAAAAAAATGATAATAGCAGTCGGAAAAGATGAAAAAATTGAAATAAATGAGGTAGATGTTTTCATTTCAGGAAAGAGTTTAATAGAAAAAATAAATCTATATGATGTTGTTTTTTTAGATATTGAAATGCCGGAAATGAATGGAATTGACCTTGGGAAAAAAATCAATGTTTTAAATCCAAATTGTAAAATTATAATAGCAACAGGAAATGTCAGCTATTTCAAAGAAGCTTTCCAAATAAAAGCATTAAGATATATCACAAAGCCTTTCCATCAGGAAGAGATTGCTGAGGCATTAAATTGTATTGCAGATAGAGAAATAGGTTCTGAACTACAGGAAGTGTTTTTGGATAGGAACAAATATCTGGTGAAGCAAATAGATATTCAATATATAAAAGCTTTCAATGGGTATACGGAGTATTATGTTTCGAATCAATTATTTCGAAAGGACATGTCTTTAAATGAGGCAGAAAAAATCTTAGATGGAGAAATCTTTTATAAAATAAATCGTCAGTTTATCATAAACCTACGCTGGATAAAGGATTATGTTGATGAGATGATCTTTTTTGATGATTTCAAGTTGAAGCTTTCTAGAAGAAGAAGAAAAGAGTTCCTAAAAAAATACATAGATTTTGACATCAAATACGGGCGGAAATTTGTATGAATATGGTAATAGCTGTCATAATGTATGCAGTTGAAATGGTTAAGTATAAAATAGCATGTGATTTCTTTGTACGTAAAAAAGTAAGGATAAACCCTATATTAAATGCTGGGATTTTGATTGTCGCGTTAACTATGATTAAAATGATGAAGCTGGAGCAATATCAGGCAGAGGTAATTACATATGCATGTGTGGTTTTTATTACAGTTATTTATATGGGAAAAGACAAAAAGGATAATTTAAAAAAAATATTCAAAATATTTTTAATATTGAGTTGTTTTGATGAATTTTTCCTATCACTTTTGCGAATTCTTGTGATAATAATTCAAGGAAGTATTATAAATAGTATTTATCAAGAACTGATTTGCAGTGTTTTAACTTTAATTTCAATTTCGATTTTACTTTTTGCAAAAAGAAAATTTGTAAAAGGAGATTCAAAGTTTTATATACGAAATAATATTCAATATATCATTTATCTTATGACTTTTGGAATGCTATTGACAATTACAACATTAGAATATAGCAGTACCATTATTAAAAACACGAAATATTATATAGGTTCGACTATCTTGTGCTGTATTTCTTACCTTGGAATAGAAATTCTGATCTTGTTTTCTTTTTATTTAAAAAATAGTAATTTCAAGTTGGAAGAAGAAATTTTTAGGAATCAGCAGTTTTATAATATGGAAAAGAAATATTATGAATTATTATTGCAAAAAGATTTTGAAACAAAGAAATTAAGGCATGATTTACATAATCACTATTTATGTTTAGAGGCTTTTTTAGCAGATGAAAAGCTGGATGAGGCTAAAAACTATTTAAATCATATGCAAAATAACCTAAAACATATACAGGAACAATGCTTTTTTACAGGTGATAAAATACTGGATATCGTAACAAATTATTATCTGAAATTACTACCACCAAATATTTCCGTTGGATTAACAGGGAAAGTATATACCGTGCTAAAAATTGATGATACCGATCTTTGTACGATATATGCCAATATACTTGAAAATGCAGTAGAAGAATTGTTAAAACTGGAAGAAGGAAAATCAGGATTTTTAAATATTTTGATTCATTCTGGAAAAGAATTTACAGAAATAGCAATTGAAAATACAACATCTAATAAACCGATCACCTTTCAAACAACAAAAGAAGATAGGAATCAGCACGGTTTTGGACTACAGAATGTAAAAGAAACAATTGAAAAATGTAATGGAATTATCCATTATGAAGCAAGAGAAGAATCTTTTTATACCAGATTTATAGTTAAATAAAAAAGCAGGATTTTTTATAAGTTCAAGTAGCAGATTAAGAAATCTGCTATTTTTTTTACCGTTCATAAAGTTATATGACCGTTCAAGGAGTTTGGATTGATGCATAAGCAGGAAAGACATTATAATAAATATGAAAGAAGCATTTTATTACAAAATTATGAGATGGGACGAATTATGAAATACACATTTATACAACAACATGATGCGACAGACTGTGCGGCGGCATGTCTAGCAATGGTCTGTCTACATTACAAAAAAGAGACAACAATCACAAAATTACGGGATATTATGGGAACAGATTTGCATGGAACTAATATGACAGGTCTTGCAAAAGCAGCAGAAACGCTTGGATTTGTGTCTCAGGCAATCAGAGTAGATAAAGATGGACTTTTAAGTAAATTTACATTGCCTTGTATTGCGAATGTAATTACAAAAGAAGGATTATCACATTTTGTTGTAATCTTTAAAATAAGCAAAAATCATATTGTCATTGGAGATCCAGCATGTGATTTGCTTCGCGTAAAAACAGAAGAATTTTTGAAAGATTTTACTGGTGTTCTGCTCATATTAAAACCAAACGATACATTTGTAACAGATTCCGTGGCAGGTACGAATCTGTTTGCCAGGTATATCCAATTGTTACTGCCACAGAAAAAACTATTTCTGTTTTCAATGCTTGCATCTGTTATGTTAACTACATTAGGGATTGTATCGTCTATCTTCAATAAAATTTTAATGGATGAAATACTACCCTATAAATTGAAACATACATTGGTTCTTATGCTGATTGTTTTCTCTGTAATTTCAATTACGCAGATACTGGTAAGCTTTATCCGACAATGGATTATGCTTTACTTATCACAGAAAATTGATATTCCTTTGATATTGGGATATTTTGAACATATATATAAACTGCCAATGAAGTTTTTTGCTTCGAGAAAAACAGGAGATATCATTACACGTTTTTCAGATGCCTTTACGATCAAAAATATCATTACAAATATTGCTTTATCTTTAATTATGGATATTACAATGGCGCTAGTAACAGGAAGTATACTTTTTAAAATGAATACAGCATTATTTGTAATTATTCTTTTTATGACGATTATAAGTATATTATTGATTTTTATTTTTAAGCAACCCTATAAGAAGATAAATTTGGAACAAATGCAACAGTCTTCCGTATTAAACTCTCAGATCATTGAAGGATTAAGATCTGTTGAAACGATAAAGGGAAATGCCAATGAAGAGAATGAACTGGAAAATATAGAAAGAGAATATATCCGATCTCTTAGAATAAGTTTTAAGGAAGGAATGCTAAGCAATATACAAGGAACAATTTCGGGACTTGTATCTGGAGTGGGAAATATGCTTTTGACTTATTTCGCAATTTTACAGGTAATTAATGGAAAAATCACACTGGGAAGTATGATGGCATTTATGACATTATCGGGATATTTTATGGACCCGGTAAAAAGTCTGGTGGGCTTGCAAATGCAGATACAGGAAGCAAATATTTCACTGAAGCGTTTGTCAGAAATCATGGATTATGAAAGAGAACAGGATAAGACGAAAGAAGATACATTGGAAAGTATGGAAAAAATAGAAGGAGATATTGAATTTAAAAATATTACCTTTCGTTATGGAAATCGAAAACCGATACTAAATCATATTTCTTTTAAAATAAAAAAAGGACAGAAAGTAGCGCTTGTAGGTTCCAGTGGAAGCGGGAAATCTACAATTGCAAAGTTGCTATTAAAGTATTACGAACCAGAAGAAGGGGCTATTTTGATAAACGGTTCCGATATTGGGGAGTACAAAAACCAGGATATCAGAAGAGCAATTTCGTATGTACCGCAAAGCATAGAATTGTTTTCAAAAAGTATCTTTGAAAATATTCGGGTCAGTAATAAAAATGCTACATTGGAAGAGGTAAAAAAAGCAGCAAAAGAAGCAGATGCGCATGATTTTATTAAAAAATTACCGATGCAGTACAATACCTATTTAGAAGAGGCAGGCAATGGTTTAAGTGGTGGAGAAAAGCAGAGAATAGCATTAGCAAGAGCATTTTTGAAACCGAATAATTTTTACATTCTGGATGAAAGCACCAGTAGTCTGGATTTTGCAACTGAAAATATTATTTTTGATATGATTTATAATAAATTGAAAAATAAATCTATGCTGATTATAGCCCATCGTTTGGCAACCATCAGGCACTGTGATCACATAATTGTTTTAGATCAAGGAGAAATTATCGAAAGCGGAACGCATGAAGAGCTTCTGAATCAGAATGGGAAATACTGGCAGCTATGGGAAATGCAACAGGGGAATTTTATAAAAAATGAAAGTATGGTTCCCACGGATTGTTTAGAAGACACTGTGGCTGATGAATCAGAGATTGTATATACATAAAATGTTTACAGGAGAAGAAGAAAAATGCCTAAAAATTTACCGGTTAGTATGTCAAAAACATTAAAATTGACAAATGTTATTATGAAAAAATGCGAAGAAGAAGATTTGAAGGATCTTCAAAAAACCGTAATTCAAATGAGCAATTTTATTCAGAGTAAAGGAATGAAGCAGGTTGGTCCATTGATACAACGTACAGGAGTCGAATTTGATTCTGATGGAAATCCACAGATTGCAATCTGGATTATGCTGCAATCAAGTCAGTTCATTCAAAAGATAGAGAAACCGTATCAAATAGAATCCGGTGTGAAAGTTCCGGACTGCTTATATGTTCATTATGCAGGATTGGAATCAGATATGAGGGTTGCATATGAAAAATTACATGTATGTGCATATGAAGAGGAAATAAATTTATCAGGAGATAATTATACGGTATTTATAAATCAAGAAGATGATATGATGACTGCGGATATTTTCATGGAGAAGAAATTGGATGAGTAAAAAAGTGAAGACCGTATCAGATTTGAAAGATAGTGCATTGCTATATGATAAAAATCCACCTGCATTTGGATACATGCTGTTATTAGTGATTTTAGGTCTGCTTATATTTGTTGTTATATGGAGTACAAAAACACCGAAGGTATACATTATTACAGCAAGCGGCAATGTTGAAAGTAAAAATAAAACCTACATCATGTCCTCTTACACAGGAGAAATAGAAAAAATAAATATTTCAGAAGGAATGAATGTGCAGACAGGAGATGCCCTGTTTACGGTAAAAAGTGCAGACTTGAATTTGCAGTCGCAACAGCTTACAGATCAAAAAAGCAGTTATGAAAAAAAAATTTCACAATATGATAAGCTTGTAAAATCAATAAAAGACAATAAAAACTATTTTGACCAGACAAATGCAGAAGATGAACTTTATTATAGCCAGTATGAGCAATATCAGAGTCAGGTCGAACAAAATACAATTGATTCCACTACATATAAAAGCTACGGATATACGGACGATCAGATTGCAAATATTTTGCAGAATAACCAAAGCAAAATAACGCAAATATATTACCAGGCGATTCAAACAGCAGAAAGTTCCAAATCAGATTGTCAGGTTCAGTTAAATTCTATCAGTGCACAGCTGAATGCAGTTGATGATGGGAAAAAAGAATATACAGTAACAGCCCAGACAAGTGGGAAAATTCATATGCTAGGTTCTTACAAACAAGGCATGGTAGTGCAGGCAGCTGCAACGATAGCGAGTATTGCAGAAGAAAATGGTGATTATAATATTGTGGCATATGTAGGAGTTGCAGATGCGGCCAGAATGAAAGTGGGAAATTCGGTTGATATTGTTGCAAATGGACTATCACAGTCTATCTATGGAACAGTTTCTGGAAAGGTGACTTCTATAGATAGTGATATGAGTACAAATAGTAGTTCACAAAATGGCGATGACAGTAGTAAGAGTGCTTCTTATTTTAAAATAAAAATTCATCCGAAGAAAACATTTTTGATTAGTAAATCGGGTGACAAAGTAAATTTTACGAATGGAATGTCTGTAGAGAGCAGGATTAAATATGATAAAATATCGTATTTCTATTATGTCCTTGATGCACTCGGAGTATATACCAGATAGGACGGGAAGATGAAGTATATTGGTAAAGGAAAAAGATGGATTATATTAGTTGCTGTTTTTATAACAATAGCAATAAATCATATTTGTGTTCACGCAACTGAACTAACGAAACAGTCTTTGGCAAGCGGGCAGACAACAGAAGCCAGTAGTACAGCAAGTACGGAGAAAAAAACAACATCAGTAAGCACAAGTGCATCAAGCGAAAAGACAACATCAGTAAGTACAAGTACATCAAGTGAAAAAACAGTAGATGAAACTACAGAAAGTACCATAGTTCCTACCGATTTAGATATGGGAGATTATACATCCAGCATGACAGTGGGAGACAAGCAATTGATTACGGTAACAGCACTCCCAACGGGAGCAACTTCTACAGGAATGACATATGCTTCAAGTGATAATTCAGTTGCAACGGTTAACAGCATGGGAAGAATCACTGCCATTGCAGTAGGAAATGTAAAAATCACAGCATCACTTGGCACATTGTCAAAAAGCATTGACATTACAGTTAGTGCGAAAAAAAGTGATGAAGTAGCAGCGACCAGAATTGATATTGGAAATTATGATAAGACATTGATGGTTGGAAAAACATTAACTTTAAGTGCAACTGCCGTTCCATCCAATGCGACAAATACAATTTTAACATATACATCAAGCAATAATGATATCGCAACGGTAGCATCCACGGGAGAAGTAAAAGGAATTACAGCGGGAAGTGCCGTAATAACTGTCTCTGCGAATGGCATCTCTGCACAGGCAAATATTGACGTACATGTGGCAACCTCAGATATAAAACTAAATAGCAATTATGTCGTATTAAAGCCAAAAGGAACTTATACATTGCAGGCAAGTGCAGTACCAGCTGAGGCCCCTCAGAGTATTACTATTTCTGCTAAAAATCAGGATATTGTAAAAGTGAGTAAAAATGTAATTCAGGCAGTTAAAGAAGGAGAAGCGACTCTTATTGTTTCAAATGGAGATTTTCAAAAGGCAGTTACTGTAATTGTAAATAAGGATGATACGCAAACAGAAACAAAAGAAACTGAAACTTCCGCAGAGAAGCAAGGAAGCCAGAACTTAGAAACAAATGCAGTTTTAGAACAGATAAAAAAATCAAAAAGTATAGTTTTACAACAAAGTGAAATTCCGATTCTCACAAAAGAAATCTTACATAGCTTGTATAAAGATAAAAAATCATTAACGATTGAGGCAAAAGCATATACGATAAAAATTCATGGTACTGATATACGAAATGATGGTAATGAAGTTACAACTGATTTTAAGATAATAGAAAGTAAAAATTCATATAAGCTGGATATTGCTTCCAGACAAAATCTTCCTGGAAAAATCACAATACAGTTAAAAGGAAAGCCAGGTAACATGAAATACCTTTATCTTTATGATAAAGATAAAAAAAAGTACGAATATCTAAATCAAAAAAAAGGTAGAAATTTAAGTATTGATACATCTGGGCGATATATGATAACAAATCATAAAATATCGCATATTAAAATAAATGTAATAGCACTTATTGCTGGAATCATAATTATTTTGTTTGGATTTATAGGATATAGCTGTTATAAAAGAAAATATTGGTTCTGGTAATTTAACGAATGTAATTTGCATTTACATAAATTTTATTTTTGGTTGCAAACAAAAATAAGCAAAAAAAAACAAAACTTAGGAGGAACAAACAATGGAATTATGTTTAGAAGCAGGATTGACAATGCCTGCAAATTATGTGGTAATGGATGAAGATGAAATGTGCTATGTAGATGGTGGAGGAACAATTACGATAACATTAACAAAAGGTACAATTCAAGGTTGTATAGGAACAATTAGTGGAGTAGCATCTGCTTCCGCAATTCAAGGAGCCTTAGATGCACTTGGTGGGACAATTGCAACAGCTGTTGAATTAGGAACGGCAGGTGCAGGAACATTGGCAGTAGGAGCTTTTCTACTCGCTTGGAATGGAATGGCTGCTGGTTTGGCAACTACTATCGCTTCAAGTGTTATCGGGAATGGAGCTGGTAAACTATATAGGGGAGGTAATCAAACTGTTAGAATATCTGCAGGTTGGATTCCGTTTAATTTTTCTAAATCTATATAAAAGAAGTGTGATATTGGAATAGTCTAGAATCAAGTTTGACAGTATAATTGTAGGAGAAATGAAAATGAAAAAAATATTATGGGCTTTGGTTGGAATAGTTTTAATATTTATAGAAGTGCTGATATATAAAGTGGCTATTGGAACCTGGTATGGAATTATATTAATTGCAATTATAAATTTTTTCCTGCTTCGCTTTTTTATTAATCGTAAAAGAAAGTAATTGAGGAATATCAAATTTTTAAGATATATTCTAAGGTTTATATTAATTAGAGTAAAATCGAATTGAAAGTTAAACTAGAATCATAATACTATTTCAAAACAAAAATAAAAGGGAGTATAGGAGATATATTAACTATACTCCCTTAAAAAAGGGGAACGGAGTATAAAATGAAAAAAATAATGAGAAATATTTGTGGAATTATTGGTATCATGTTTATGATACTGACATTTATCTTTATAATATTATATTTTAATAGAATAGGGAATATCAAAGCAACGGACAGTGTGCTCGCAACGCTGGGATGTATGATTTTTTTTTCTATCAGAAATGCTATAAAATAAAATATATCATATGAAAGAAAAATCAATAAAAGAATCAATAAAAGAATCAAGGTACTTTTAGACGGATAAGAAGAAGGCTATATAAACATAATTTTGGAGGCGCTAATCTTGAAAAAAGTAAGTAAAAAAGTAATGTGGGCGGGAGCTTTTGTAGAAATATTAACGATAATTCTAATGGATGCTTTTGCTCTTTTTCATAAACAAATTCCTGATATATTAGAATTTATATCTGTAGGAGGAATGATAACCTTTTTCATTGCAGCTTTATTTGTTATGAAAGAGAACCATGATGTCAAAGCCAACAAATCGAAAAGGTATAAAATTATCATTTTACTGGTGGTGCTTATTTTATTAACGATTGTAATTACATATTTGTAAAATAGATAAAATCCGAAAAGATAAAAGATAACTTTTTTCATATGCTTCAAAAAAATAAAAATTGATATCAGAATTTGAGCATATATCATATTAGGTAAATGTTTGTATGCGTAAGAAAGGAAAATATATAAATGAATAAAATATACAGAGTTATTATAGTCGCGTTGATTCCTGGAATTGTTGTTTTACTATTAGGAATATATATAAAATTACCAGATTATTTAATTACACCAATATATGTCATCCTTTTTGGAATATTATCTTTTTTGATGGATGATAGAAAACCATCGAAGTTTTTATTGGAAAATAGAAAAGAAAAAATAATAGCATGTGGATTAATTGGAGGAATTTCGTTAGTTTTAGACATATTCTTAAATAAAAGTATTGTTATGAATGCCACGGTACTTATGTTTTTGCAAGTAAGTATGAGTCTGGTATGCTCTATTTGCATTATGATTATAGTATGCATTGTTATAACTAGGAAAAAAATATGAAGCATATTATTTTTATTATGTCTGCCAGGTAGAGAGGGAAACTACATGAAAAACTACATTTTACCATTTAGTTACTTTTTTATAATACTCTGTGTTTTGGGAGCTTCTGTTGCGATTCCAAAATACGATAATTTACTTTTATATGCTTTGATTCTGTTTGTGGTAATGGAATATGCACGTCATAAATTGTCAAACAGATTACAACTTGTTTCAGTACTGTGTACAATGATATTTTTAATGATTACATTACTAAATATGTCAGGTGGAGTAAACTCGTTTTATATGCCTTACGTGATAAGCGGAATTTTTGGAATGATTTCAATTGTTGTGGCAGCGATATACACAAAAGAAAAATCAATCATAGCAATTCCTTTTTTTATCGTAGCAGCCATATTTATTGGAGAATTTTTCTTATGTATATTTTTTGAATATTGTAGGTAATACGTTACTATTTCCAATGACATTGTCTATTTTAATATTATCTATGATGAGTAAAAAAACTTTAAGTAATAATTGATAAAAATGCTTCTAATTATAACTAAGCAAATCAATTATTAGATTAGAACCACGATACTGATTCAAAACAAAAATATTGCAATAAAGAGAACCATTAGGGAATGCAGTTCCTTTAATGGTAAACTAAAAAAACTTTTTGCTCAGAGACAGCTGAATACTATAGATTAAACATTAGGTGTTTGAGAAACAATGTAAAGTACTTGATATATTAGGTGAATTTCCCAAAAGAATGGCGATTTGCCACCGCATTCGGAGCCTTCTTTTGGGAATATTCATTTTAAAATTCATTTAAAATGAGGTTCGCAATTGCTTATATACTAAACATAACTAAGAAGTAGTAGGCGTAGTTGTTTTTTGCATTTTCAAAGAATAAGAAATAATAAAGAAAATCTCAGTAATAATATTGGGTTTTACCACATATAAGACATGCAGATTTATTTTTTTTGTTTATATGGCAATTATTTTGTCATTCAAGGAAACGAGTTGTCGCATGATTAAGAAAACAATACAGGAGAAATGAGAATAAAATGAAAAAAATAGCATGAGTTTTGGCTATAATAGTTTTTATGTTTATAGAAATGATGATATATGGAATGGCGAATGGCAAATGGTATGGATTTACATTAGTTGCGATTATGAATTTTTTCATGCTTCGTTTTTTCAGTAATTGTAAAAGAAAATAATGAAGAGATAAAATTTGCAGATAGCATTATAAATTTAAAAATGTATATGGAAATAAATTCTCCTAAATGGTATGTTTCTTGAAGTAATGAAATGTATAATTCCATTTTCGATTAGTTTGGTTTTTGGGATTATATCTGAAATTTTTGAATATGCTTATGCTATGCAAGAAGATATGTATAGATGAAATCTGGGAACAATCAAAAAAATCTTTTAATGGTGTTAAAATCTGATTATCATTTTAGTAGTCTTATGCTATACTTTTCGTTATGGTATAAACTTCGGCTGGATAAGGAACATTCTGCTGATACACAAACAGGTAAAAGGAGAAACACATGAAATATGACAAAGCAATTTTAGGATGCATTATATTACTATATGCAATTATAATTTATACGATAGCAGGCACAATAGCAGCAGGATTTGGAGTGATGCTTCCATTAGAACTTCCAATAAAAGCATTTAAATGGATCTTGTGTATAGAATGGATTTTAAGTTTCCTGAAAATAAGAATCATGAAATTGCACGGAGAAAATGAAAATGAAATTGCAAAATCAAAAATGCTACAGTTTATGATCGTAAACAGTTTGGTATTGTCGGTAATCCTGTTGATTTATACGCTTTGTACATTATGAATTTTGTGAAGAAATTTCTGGGAATATAGAAAATATGCTTACTATTTGACAGGAAAAAGCTTGTATTGGTATCTGCGGTAAAGGTTGCAGATGCCAATTTTTTGTGCTTCCACGTAAGGTCAACCCGGATCCAACCTCTGGCATAAAGACCAGAGACGCTGCCATTTTCCCAATCATTAGGTAATGCTGGAAGCAGGGATATGACCTTCTCATGGTTTTTAAGCAGCTTGAAGCATATCGTCTTTATTATCACAATCAAAAAATGTTTCTCAACAGTTGACTTTTTATCGTAAAGTTAACTACAAACCCATTTCAAATACATGTTGGATTCGCTATACTAAACCTAAGAAAGAGCAAAAGAAGTAGAAATAAAATAAGTTAGGGTTTGCGAAACTTAGCTCATATAAATTTTAAAAGTGAATATTACCAAAATAAGGCTCCGAATGCAGTGGCAAGTCGCCATTCTTTTGGTAAATTCACTTAATAATCGAGTTTTTTACATGATTTCGCAAATACCAAATAAAATAAGTAATAGAAAAGGGGAAAACCGACATGGAATATTTAAATATTGCTGAGAATATATTGGCACTCCGTCGCAAAAGAAAAGTTACACAGGAGCAGCTTGCTGAGGTCTGCGCGGTTACAAAAGCATCGGTTTCAAAATGGGAAAATAAAACAAGCTATCCAGACATTATGCTTTTGCCTAAAATCGCAGGATTTTTTGATGTCAGTATAGATGAACTGATTGGGTATGAAGCGCAAATGAGCAATGAGCAGATTCAAAAATATTATCAGATGTGGAGTAGTGACTGTGCAAATGAGCCCTTCTACGAAGTATATGAAAAGACAAGAGAAGTCATACGAAATTATTATTCCTGTTATCCGCTTCTGCTTGAAATTTGTGTCCTTTGGCTGAATCATTTTATGCTGGTAGAGGACAAAAAGAAGCAGGATGAAATTTTACAAGAGTTAGAAAAGCTATGTCAGCACATTTATGACAATGCAAAAGACAACTGGATATGTGGAAGTGCAAAAAAACTGCAATCGGCAGTTGATCTGATCTGTAAGGAACCAAAAAGAGTAATTGAAACCTATGAGCCGATATTTGAGCAGGGAGATTTTGCTTTTGAACCTAACATGCTTCTGATACAGGCATATGAAATGACAGGAGATATGAAAAAGGCAGAAATGTATAATCAGGTCAGCCTGTATGTACATTTAACCAATCTGATATCCTATAACATGCACTATTTATATTTACACCAGCAGGAAAAAGAATTGTGTTTAGAAACTTTAAAACGAATATCAACGGTATGCGATATATATGATTTAAAAAATCTGCAGACGAATCTGTGGCTCCAATTCATATACCAGTCTGCAGTTTCCTACGCAACGTTTCAGATGAAGGTGGAGGCAAAAAAAGCACTAAAGGTATTTATGGAAGAAACGCTTTTGTTTGTAAAAAAGGGTTTTGAACTGCATGGAGATACATATTTTAATGGAATTGACACCTGGTTTGAAAAAATGAAAGTATACATGAATGCGCCGCGGGATAAAAAGACGGTATTAGAAAGTATTCTGCCAGCATTAAAGCATCCTGCATTTGCAGAAATACTAGAAGAAAAAGAGTTGCTCTTGTACAAAAAGCAAATAGAACATTTGTTACAGGAAATGAAATGATGCCAGAAATTAAAGAAAGCATCTTTTAAAAGAAAGATTTTGCTTGCCGGTTTATTGGAAACTGGTTTTGGTATATGTTTGATTCTGTTATCAGTAGAAGCATTTTATAATTGTCTAAATTAGACGAAGGAGGAGTTTGTATGATAGATATACAAAGTATGTTACCATTTTTAGTTCCGCTTATTATTGTTGAGGTTCTTTTACTTGCGCTGTCCCTGCATCATATTCTGACACACGAGCATTACAAAAGAGGAAATCGTGTCCTTTGGATTGTAATTGTGATCGTCGGAATGGAATTAGTGGGTCCAATTTTATATTTCTTGTTAGGAAAAGAGGATTGAGATGAAGATGCTTGAGGTTTTGAATCTTTCAAAACAATTTCAGGGAAAACAAGTATTACAGGAACTTTCTTTTGCTGTGGAAGAACATTCCATTTATGGATTTATCGGAAAAAACGGTGCGGGAAAAACAACGACCATGAAACTGATCCTTGGGCTTTTGAAGGCAGATGCAGGAGAAATCTATATCCATGAAATGCCAGTGAAATATGGAAGTACAAAAACGAATCAGTGGATAGGATATTTACCCGATGTACCAGAATTTTATGGATTCATGAGTGCTTATGAATATATGGATTTATGTGCAAAAGTAACTGGATTACAGGAAAGAAACACAAGAAAAAAGATTCTTGAACTCTTGGCACAAGTTGGTTTGCAGGAAGATAAAAAAAAGATAGCAGGATATTCCCGGGGAATGAAACAGCGTCTTGGAATTGCGCAGGCTCTTTTAAATGAGCCCAAATTATTTATCTGCGATGAACCGACCAGTGCACTGGATCCAGAGGGAAGAAAAGAAGTTCTTGATATCATGGAATCCGTCAAAGAAAAAACGACGATCTTATTTTCGACCCATATTTTATCTGACGTAGAACGTATTTGTGATAAGGTAGGGCTTTTAAATCATGGAAAAATCGAAGTATCAGGAACACTTTTGGATTTGCAAAAGAACATGCCTCAAAAAGGATTTGAAATTGAATTTGTAAAAGAAGAAGACAGACAGTGCTTTTTTAAATTATTTGATGAGGAAAAAAAGCAGTTTTTAGGAAAAGAAGAGATGGAACTGGCACTTTCGATTTGTGTAAAGGCGCATTTGACTCCGATACGACTGGAAAAAAGTCGAGCCGATCTGGAAGACTTATTTTTGGAGGTAATTAAAAAATGAGAAACGTTTTTGGCTTTTTTAAAAAAGAAGGAATGGAACTGGTGCGAAGTGGAAAGGTTTACATAACACTACTGGTTTTCCTTCTGTTTGGAGTTTTAAATCCAGCGATTGCAAAGCTGACTCCTTTCTTATATCAGTCGCTTTCGGCTTCCTTCAAAGAACAGGGTATTACCGTAACAAATATTTCTGTGAATGCGATGACCTCCTGGCAGCAGTACTATAAGAACCTGCCGATAGAACTTTTGGTTTTTCTTTTGCTTTTTGCAGGAATACTGACAAACGAATATCAGAAAAAAACTTTGATTTTAATGGTAACCAAAGGGTTAAAAAAGTCTGTGATTTTGGGAACAAAGATTGTATGCCTGTTTTTTTATTTCAGTGTCTGTTACTGGCTTACCTATGGGATTACGTTTGCCTATAACGCATATTTTTGGGATAATTCAATTGCGCATCATGTATTGCTCTCGGCAGTATTTGCCTATATATGTGGTTTGTTTTTAATCAGTCTTTTAGTCCTTTTTTCCACGATTTTTGAAAATGCATTAAATGTACTCTTAGCCACAGGCGGAGTAGTCATTCTTTGTTATGTAATCCAGTTATTCCCAAAAGCAGGCAAATGGTCACCACTTGTATTATTATCTGGTATGGATATTTTAAACCAAAAAATAACCGTATCAGGTGTCTGGAATGCCGGTTTTTTAACGATAGGAATCTCAATTATTTTTTTGATTTTGTCTTTCTGGTGTTTTCAAAGAAGAGAGTTATAGTTTATGGAAATTCCTTGATTGCAAATGTTTAAGCACGAATAATATGCTGCAACATTTACATTTTTCTGGTATTAAAAATGACAAGACGAAAGGAAAAAATAATGGCGCAGTTTGCACTTACACAATCCATAAAAAAACAGACAGAAATCATCTTTTATAATATGGAAATTGCAATGAAGACCTGCAATTGGAGCGAAAAAATCTGTGGAACCGATGCATGGAGATATATCTACCATACCCTGCATTCCTGTGACAGATGGTTTATAAACCCGGAACATTTTATAGAACCCTCCATTCATACCCCTCTTTTGGATAAAGTAGATATCAAAACAGATTCATATTTATCCAAAGAAGAGCTGTGGGATTATTTTGAACAGGTAAAACATAAAACGTTAGATTATCTGGAGCACTTATCAGATGAGGAATTATACGAAAAACCAAAAGACTGTTCCCGTACAAAGGTAGAACTGATTTTAGGTCAGTACCGACATTTTATGTGCCATATTGGAATATTAAATGGAGTTACAATTGCGACAACCAATAAATATCCAATGGTGGTGGGTTTAGAAGGGGCACGTGATGGCAAATTGTTCGATGAGGGATAAAATTCACAAAATATCATAAAATAATATTGAAAAAAAATAGTATAGAAAACCAAAAGTAGTATAGAAAACAAAAAATAGCATCCGGTCGGGATGCTGTTTTTTTGTGGAAAAAAAGTGCATAGGAAACACTTTTTTAAAAAAATATATCAAAAGAAAAAATGTAGGATTTTATTTTAACAAACTATTTATGATATAAAAGCCTCTTGGAAAAAGCATTTCGATATTCAGATGGAGTAAGACCACAGACTTTTTTATAGGCTTTTGCAAAATTGTGACTATCAGAAAAACCAAGCGATTCGGAAATATCCATAATGGACTTATTGGTATCGGTCAACATAAAGTTTGCCATATCCATTTTATTTCGCAGAATAAATTGTTTTAAGGATAAGCCAGATATGGTGGAAAACTGATGGGAAAGATATTTCTCATTATAGCCAAAGTGTTTGGCAATATCGGAAACCCTTATATTCTCGGTAGTATTTAGTTTTACAAAATCAATAATGTCAAAATACATTTGTTTTTGTAAATTTCCTTCCGGAGAAGCTTTTTGCTCATACATAAAAAACTGACTGTGAAGTTCACATAAAATAGTGGTGGTCATGTAATTTAAGGTTGTACTGCAAAAATCTGTTTTAACCGCATCCTGAAGCTGACGCATCAAAACCAGTATTTTCTCCGGATAAGGAATATGCGATTGCTGTGGTATGGCTAGTGTATCAGGCATAACAGGATAGGGATATTCTTTTTGCTTTTGTCCTGGAATCTGCTGTAATTTCACATCACCTTTTCCGGAAAAATGCATCCAGTAAAAAGAGCAATCCGAACGTCGGTAGCCCTTTCTGCGATTTTCAGGCGGAGGAGAAGGTGGAAGAATTAGAAATTCTCCTTCATTTACAAAAAATTTATCCTCGCGATACTGCATATATAAAGTTCCTTTAGTTACAACGAATAATTCATAGTCATTCAAAGCAAAATCTTCGTGTACCCAATGATCAGAAGGTGCTTCAAATTTCCCGGTTAAAGCATAATTCAGTGGTTCTGTTACATTCCATTCGAAAACATTCATAAACGATACCTCCAGTTACCTGATAAAATTATGAGCAAAAATATGAAAATCACACGTTACAATACTTTTTTGCCACATATAAGTTTTAAATAAAGCAAAATTGAAAATAACAGGTAAGAGAAGAAGATAGATAGTTACGTTCAATATACCATACACGTACAAAATACACAATATATGAAAAATATTAATCGAAATAATAGTCAATGTTACCAAAAAGACATGTTTGGTGTAAAAAAGTTAGGAAATAGAAACATGAAATAGCGCAAACAAACGTTTTTACACTTTTTCAATGGATATGATATTTACCGAAAAGTTAATAATGCATACAATAACCTCAATGAATCAGAAGAGAAGAAGAAAAGATGGGTTGAAGGCAGGTAATATGGAGAAAATAAAAAAGTGGACAGAACTTTCTTATGGCAATGTGAAAATTACAGATAATTATATGATAAACGCATATGAAAAAGAATGTTCTTATTTAAAATCATTAGAGCCAGAGCGGCTTTTGAAGGGATTTAAAGAAGTAGCTGGAATTGAGAGCGCAGCAAAGCGTTATCCAGGATGGGAAGAAACAGAAATACAAGGACATACAGTTGGACACTATCTGACGGCAATTGCGCAGGCATATGCGTATGAAAATGAGAAAGAATTTCTGGAAAAAATAAATTACACAATAGATGAACTTGAAAAATGCCAGAAAAGAAATGGGTATTTATTTGCCTGGAAAGAAGAAATTTTTGATTGTGTGGAGAATCATAAGCCAGTATGGGTGCCATGGTATACCATGCATAAAATTTTTGAAGGTCTTTTAAGTGCGTATTTGCTGGCAAAAAACCAAAAAGCACTCCAGATTGCACAAAAATTAGGAATTTGGGTGGCAAACCGTTGCAGTACATGGAACGAAGAGACCATAAAGACAGTTCTATCGGTAGAATATGGCGGAATGAATGACTGCCTGTATGAATTATATGAATATACAAAAAAGGAAGAATACAAAGAGGCAGCTCACATATTTGATGAACGTCCACTATTTGAAGCATTAGAAAAAGAACAGGATATTTTAAACGGACTTCATGCAAATACAACAATCCCTAAAATATTAGGTGCTGCAAACCGCTATCTTGTGACAGGCGAGGAACGTTATTTAAAAACAGCTGAATCCTTTTGGAAAATAGTAGTAGAACACCATACCTACGTTACAGGAGGAAACAGTGAATGGGAACATTTTGGAAGACCAGATACGTTAGATGCAGAAAGAACAGCCTGCAATTGTGAAACCTGTAATACCTATAATATGTTAAAGCTTTCCAAACGTCTTTTTATGACAACAGGAAAAGACAAATATATGGGATTTTATGAAAATACATTTACCAATGCAATCATACCATCACAGAATCCGCAAACCGGAATGACAATGTATTTTCAGCCAATGGCAACTGGATATTTTAAAGCATATTCGACACCATATGATAAATTCTGGTGCTGTACAGGAACAGGGATGGAGAACTTCACCAAGTTATGTGAAGGAATTTATTTTTCACAGGGAGACAATCTTTATATTGCAAGATTTATATCTTCGAAGCTGATACTGCCAGAAGAGGGATTTGAAATGGAAGTAGATTCCATGCTTCCCTATGGAAATGAAGTAAAAATAACGATTTATAAAAAACAAAATCAGACACAGAACCTGTTTTTAAGAATGCCAGACTGGGCAAGAGACGGTATGGTGATTTCAAGAGATCAGGCAACCATGCGGATCACAAGGGGGCATGATTACATTCCACTGTTTGATTTAAAGCAGGGAGAAGTGATTACCCTATCCATTCCGATGGAGGTTACCTTTGAACGGCTAAAAGATAGTGAAAATACAGTTGCATTTTCTTATGGGCCAGTTGTTTTATGTGCAAAAATGGGAACGGACATGATGAACACTACAGTTACAGGAGTGGATGTAACGGTTGCCCAAAAAGAGTTTTTTATGAAGGATTATCTTGTGATTGAAGATACCCCAGAGGAATGGTTATCAAAAATAAAGCAAAATCTGGTTCAAAAAGAAGGAAGCCTGGAATTTTCCTTCAGAAATACAGATGAAGATCATAAACTAACATTTGTTCCGTATTTTAGTCAGCATAAAGAGCGATATGGTATTTATTTCAGGCTTTATCAAAAAGGCTCAGGGGATTTATTGAAATATCATCAGCTGGAAGAAAAAGGACAACTGGTAGAAAAAGAGGCCATTGATATTATCCCGGTTGGAAATGATCAATATGAACTGGCACATCATATACGAGGAGAAAAGACCGATTTCTACATACGCAATGGACACCGTTGCAGGTTTATTGAATATGAAGGTTTCATATCGTATCAGTTAAAAATAGAAGCAGATTCAGATATTTTGTGTGTTACGTTTCTTACTGGGGAAGAAATAGCAAAGCCATTGGTAGAAATAGGGGACATTACCGTGGAACATTCAAAAAAAATCAGAGAATCAGAGGATGGATTTTATACGGTAGCATATCTGATTCCGCCTGAAGCAATAGTGGGAAATAACACGATAAACGTGAAATTTCAAAATAAAGTGCAAGATAGCACAAGTCGCATTTATGACCATGTCTACATTTGCAAAACGAAATAAGGAGAAGGAAGTGGAGGAAATACTATGAGGAAAAGATGGCTGGCATTAGGTATGGCAATTGCAATGACAACATCACTATTTGCAGGCTGCGCAAGTACAAGTACAAGTAAAAGTGCAGGTACAGGGGATGCAAAAGGAAAGACTACTACAAGTACAGAAGCAAAAGAAAAGTCAGCAACAAGTGGTAGTGGGGGAACACAGTTAACAGCATTATTTGTAGCACATCCGCTGACAGAAGATCTTTCAAAAATGAAATGGCTTCAGGAAATGGCAGATGCTGCCGGGGTTCGTGTAAAATGGGAAGTTATCTATTCTGACTGGGATACAACAAAATCAACAAGATTTGCATCTGGCGATATTCCGGATTTGCTTTTTAATGCAACAACAGATTCTGATTATACAACATATGATGGATTATTTCAGGATATGACAAATTTGATTCAAAAGGATGCACCAAATATTCAGGAAATGTTCAAAGAGCAGCCAGATACAAAAACGCTGGCAACCACGCTGGATAGTAAAATCTATGGGACACCAAAATTCCAGGGAAAATGGCCGGGAACAAATACAGTCATGTTCATCAATAAAACCTGGTTAGATAAATTGGGACTTACAATGCCAACATCGTTTTCCCAATTAGAAACGGTATTGGAAGCATTTAAAACAGGGGATCCAAACGGAGATGGAAAAGCAGACGAAATTCCGCTGGACTTCAACGCAATCGGTTCTGGCGCATGGTTTAACAGTGCCTATTCCTTAACAAACTTAATGGGTGCAATGGGTATTCAGCTTACCGACTGGGGAACGGATGGATACTATGCAGACGAAAATGGAAAAATTCAAAATTATGCAATTGACGACAAATACAAATTATTTATGAAGTATTGCAAAGATTTATATTCCAAAGGATTAATCAACACGGATGCAATTACCAATGATTACTCGAAATATCAATCGTTATCCCGTGGAGATGAAAATGGAAATGCGTTGGTAGGTGTTACGTTTGGATGGGAAGAAACAGATAAGTTTGGAAATAATCTTTCATCACAATATGTGGCAATGCCTGCACTTGATTATGACATAAACGTAAAAGCTGGAACATATGATACAAGATGGAGAAATGATTATTCTGGTCTTAATATGAGCAGCAACCGTGTAGCCATGAGTGCAAAATGTAAAAATAAAGATGCTGCCATGAAATTCATTGATAAATTCTACGATAAGACAAACAGCGTTGAAAGTTTGTTTGGTGGCATTTCGGATGGATGTGTACAAAAAGTCGATGATAATACATTTAATGTATTAGCTCCTACAGATTCAAAAACAGATCCAGGTACCTGGAAATGGACACATGGATTTGCAGATAATGGACCGATGTATATCCGCAGTGATCTTACCTTAAATATGTCACAGGATATGACAAATGCTATAAATGAAAGAAAAACTTATGATACAACACTCGCAAAAGCAACAACAAAAGATTCCTATCATCAGATGTATATGAAATATTCGGCGAAGGATACTTCACAGTTGTCCGTATTGCAGGCGAACATTACAAATGTTACAGATAATTATTGGTCACTTTGGATGACAGGGCAGTCAAATATCGACTCCGATTGGGATAAATATGTAGAAAGTGTAAAAAGTGCAGGATTAGATGAAGACTTGCAAATCCGGCAAAAAGCATATGATACGTATTTATCAAAGCAATCAGGTCAGTAGAAACTTGGCGGGGATGGATTTCATCATCTATTCCCGCATTATTCTTATTTTTTGCAATAAAACACACAAAAGTAAGGTAAGTAAACAAGAGGACATAAAGGAGTCGTAGGACATTATGGCAAAAATTAAAAGATATCTGGAACATAATTGGCAGTTATGGTTGATGTTACTGCCAGCAATTATTTATATTTTTGTATTCTGTTATGTACCAATGTATGGAATACAGTTAGCATTTCGTGATTATAGTTTTTCGGCAGGATTTACAGGTGGTAAATTTGTAGGAATGAAATACTTCATGCAGTATTTCCACAGCAACATGTTTTTTACAACATTAAAAAATACATTTCTGATTTCTGCGGCTAGTATTATTGTTGGATTCCCCGCACCCATTATTTTAGCAATGATCATTAATCAGATTCGTCATAAAAAATGGAAAAAAATACTTCAGACGACAGTATATATTCCTTATTTTATTTCGGTTGTTGTACTGGTATCTATGTTAAATGTTTTGCTGGCTCAAAACGGAGGCGTTATAACACAATTTTTAAGAGCAATCCATATTGTAGGGCAGAACACAAATGTACTTGGAGATGCAAGAACCTTTATACCACTATACGTTCTTTCCGGAATATGGCAGAGTATGGGCTGGAACAGCATTATTTTCATTGCGGCTTTATCTTCTGTAGACACACAGCTCTATGATGCATGCAGGATTGATGGCGCAAACCGGTTCCAGACGATGATCCATATCGATTTCCCGGCTATTTTACCAACCATTATCATTTTACTCATTATGAATATGGGAAATATCTTAAATGTTGGATTTGATAAGATATACCTAATGCAAAACAGCTTAAATTTAGGGGCATCACAGGTTATTTCTACCTATGTATATTCCGTTGGTATCAAATCCTCGCAATTTAGCTTTGGTTCTGCAGTAGGTTTGTTTAACACCGTTATAAACTTTATATTCTTGATCATTACAAATAAAATTGCCAAAAAGACTACAGGCACAGGTCTGATGTAGGGGGGAGATTCATATGCAAAGTAAAACAAAAATAATAAAAGCAAACAGTAATAGATTCAATCGTCCCAAAAACACATCGGATCGTATTTTTGCCACTGTGGTTCTTATAATAAGTATTGCAACGTTTATTATCATTGCTTATCCGCTGTGGTTTGTTATTATTGCATCGATTAGTAATTCGGATCTTGTTAATTTAGGAAAAGTAACATTTTGGCCACGCGATATTCGACTTTATGGATATCAGCAGATCGCAAAAGATGCAAGAATCTGGAGTGGATATGCAAATACAATTTTTTATGTTGTAGCAGGTACTGCACTAAATATGGTTGTTACGATGCCAGCAGCTTATGCGCTATCCAGAAAAACATTTAAAGCAAGAAATAAAGTCATGCTGTATTTTGTATTTACCATGTTTTTTAGCGGCGGTCTGGTACCAACGTATATGACGGTGAATGCACTTGGACTTATTAGTACACGTACGATTTTTATCATATTTATGGCGCTGAATACATTTAACCTGATTATAGCCAGAACTTTTATTGAAAATTCAATCCCGGATGAACTCTACGAGGCAGCAGTACTCGACGGATGTAGCCATTTTTACTTTTTCATAAAGATTGTAATACCTCTTTCGAAAGCAGTAATCAGTGTTTTAATACTATATTATGGCGTATATCACTGGAATGATTACTTCAATGCGTTATTATTTAATAGTAAATCTGAGTTTGAACCACTTCAGATTGTTCTTAGACGAATCCTTCTTTTAAACGAAGCTTTTTCGAGTGGAACAGGAGTTATGGGAGGGTATGCACAAAGCTCAGCGGATCAGGTAAAATATGCAGTTATAATTGTGTCAACATTACCGATTTTATGTGTCTATCCATTTATCCAAAAATATTTTGAAAAAGGTGTAATGATTGGTGCGGTAAAAGGTTGATAAGTTTTTTGATGGTGGAAAAAAAAGGGGAGGATACATAAATAATGTATTCACTCCTTTTTTTATTACTAGAACTTGTGGGTCAAAATTGTGGAAAATGTTTATAGTTTGTGGATAAAGTGTTGAAATTGGATGGATAATTAAAAAAACATGTACGATTCTGTGGAAAAGGTACTTATTTGACATCACGTGGGGTTAAAAGTATACTGTAGATATTTCAAGCAAAGTAGGGAAAAAAATGACAGAAAACAGAAAAAAAGGAAATAAGGCATACCAGAAATATTTGGCTTTTATCATTTTATGGATTGCAATTATGGTGGCTGGATTCATATTTGCCAAAAAAGATGCGTTTTTATATAAGCACACAATTGTACAGATTACAGATGTAAAAACAAAATTAAATTCAAAAGCAGGGCAGACAGATCCAGATTACTGGCAGGAAATCACAGCAGTAGTATTAAATAATAAATACAAAAATAAAACAGTGACATTTACAAATACCTACACAAAATCTTTGGTAACGAGTGAAAAATATGCAAAAAATGATCAGATTTTTGTTCAGATAAAGCAATCCGAAGATAAAAAGCTTCTGGTTAGTCTGATTGAAGTAAAAAGAGATGCATATTTATTTTTACTGGTTTCTTTTTTATTTCTAAGTCTTGTCTTTTTGGCGAAGCGCCAGGGAGTATTTACGATATTGTCTTTGATTGCAAATGTAACTTTCTTTTTCTTTTGTTTTCATTATATGCAGCGAAAAATATTTTTTACCTTTGCATGGATGATTCTGGCAGTTTGTTTTTGCGTCATTACATTACTTTTATCTGGTGGATTTCGCAAAAAAACATTTGGCGCATTGTTTTCTTCTTTTGTATGCGTTGGAATCATGGCAGTTTTATATCAGTTTAGTATTTACCAAAATCACCAGATATCCTATGAGTTAATGCCGGATATGGTAAATTCCCTGCCATTACGAGATATTTACCGTACCAGTGTGATGATCGGACTGCTCGGTGCTGTTATGGATGTGTCGATAACAATCAATGCATCGGTGGGAGAAATTATAGCGACAAACCCATGTATTTCACTAAAAGAAGTCGTAAATTCTATTCAGGAAATTGGATATGATATCATGGGAACGATGGTAAATATTTTATTCTTTTCTTATATAGGAAGTTCTCTGCCATTACTTGTCCTAAAAATTTATCATAACTATGATGTCATATCCATTTTTCAAAATACACTTATATTTGATGCGGGTCGCTTTTTAATCGGTGCAATTGGTATTGTAATAGCGATTCCTATTTCTGGATTTTTTGCAGTTCTTCTATTTTATCAGTGCAGGAGGAAGTCCTTATGAAGATGTTAGCGTACCTGACGATGCTTTTGTTTTTTCTGATGTCGGCAATCGGGGGGGAGAGAGGGATTAAATCTTTTTTTACGCTTTTTATAAATGGAATCATTGCGTTTATCAGTATCTATCTGATGGGATTTAAAGCTTCTACGATGGTTGTAATGGTGATCAGTACGATTTTGTTTAGCGTGGTCACAATCTTTTTTCAAAATGGTTGGAATCTAAAAACAAAAACGTCCATGATTGCCTGTGCCTGCATTCTTTTATTGCTTGGAAGCTGTATCTTTTCTTTCCTTTGGAATGCGCATATTAGTGGCTTTAACGAAATTGATCTTCAAAATGCGGATGCTTCCTATATGAGTTCGGATTTGTCACTTTCTATGTTTCAAATTATGCTGGTCAGCTTCATCTGGTCCATGCTTGGAGCACTTGTGGATACCAGTATCGCAGTTTCTAGTGCAATGTATGAGGTATATCAGCAGGAACCATACATGAAAAGGCAGAAATTGTTTTATAAAGGACTAAAACTGGGTGAAGATATTATAGGAACCATGATAAACACACTGATCTTTGTAGGTCTGGGCGAATCCATGATGCTGATTTTCTATTATCAGAATTATCAGTATGAATGGTACCGGATGTTGAATTCAAAATCTTTGCTACAGGATCTTTCCGGAGTGCTTTTTTCCTGTATCAGCTGTAGCCTGATCATTCCAATGACGGCGCTGGTATTTGCAGTATTGGCAAAACACATAGAATCAAGAAAACACATAGAATCAAGAAAACACATAGAATCTAGAGAACACATAGAATCTAGAAATGAAAAAAACTCCTCAATCTCAGAATGATTTGGGGAGTTCTTTTTAAGGTGTATTCTAGGTGGCTTACAGGTGAGTTGAAAAATAATCTGTACAATGAAAGCTAAAAACACGCCTACGGTTTAAGAAAGTTTGGAAAGACTTCTATATCTAAGAAAGTCCAGAAACGCTTCTACAGTTAAGAAAGTTTGCAAATGCTTCTATAGCTAAGAATGTTTGGAAACGTTCGATAGTTAAGAATGGTCACTTGCCATATCGACTAATTCGTGGGTCAAAGCCAAAACTTCTTCAATGCTTGCAGTAGTTTCTTCAATTCCAGCAGATTGCTGCTGCGCATTTTCCATAGTAGCACCAGATACTTCTAAGGTTTTATTTACAGAAGTCTGGATATTTTCTGTCAGTTTTACGATATTCATAGCAGTTTCTTTTGAATTTTGAGACAGATTTCGAATCTCTGTTGCTACAACCGCAAAGCCTTTTCCAGCTTCTCCTGCTCTTGCTGCTTCTATAGAAGCATTCAGTCCAAGCATCTTTGTCTGATCTGCAATACTTTTGATAGAATCCAGTATTTTATTAATCTGCTCTGATATAGATCTGACATTTAAAATTTCCTGATTCAAAATTTCCTGGTTTTCATTTACACTAACCGAAGAGGCAGCTAGTTCTTCCATGGTTGCCGAAATCTGCGTAAAACTTTCCAATAGATTTCCGGTAGTATTTTTGATGCTCAACTTCTGATATCCAATTTGAGACAGAGCGTTTGCAACAATGAAAAGTACTTCTGCAGCAGCAGCAATGTTTTTTTCGTTGATGATATTAATATCTTTTAAAGCCGCTGCATACTTATCTTCATTTACCCCAATATCTCTTGCTGTCTGGCGAAATGTGCTCTCATCTGGAGTATCACTCAATATCTGACCACCTAATATCGTTCCAATTAAAACTCCGTTTACCATAATAGGTGCTGCAAAATCGATTAAACCCGCATGACAGCGATATACATATGGTTTTCCTGTTTTTGCGGCTTCTTCTCCACCTTTTTTATGGGAAGCGGCACATCTGTCATCACCAACTTTGGTGGAATGCGTATAATCAATGCAAAATTTTGTATAAGAACTTGGTTTTGTAACAGGATTTCCATCGATATCAACGGCGATACTCGCAAGATTCATGCTTGATGCAAAATTATCTAGAAACTTTTGCAATACTTCAACATCAATCACATCTATGATATTAATCTTTTCCAATTCATGATTCATTCTTTCTGTACCCATTTTGAATACCTCTCTTTTGTCTGTATTTTGTCTAAATTTTCAAACTATAGGAATAATTACCTATAACTTGCTCCTAGAGCAAATTATAGCATTTTGAAGTTTTAATTCAAGTATTTTCACACAAAAAGGAAAAATGCGATTGCGAGGCATTTATATATAGAAGTAACTTAATCAAATGAGAAATCAATTTGATCATTATTTGGAAAATGATGCAATTGATTCTTGACAATGATGCAATTAAGCCATACAATTCAATTAGATCAAATTAGAAAAAATGATAAAATTGAAATACAAATGAGGTAGTTGAAATGCGTGATTACGATTACAATCAAACATGGAAAGAATTATTGACACCAGACATTGTGTCCTTACTTTCTAAAATACATGAATTCAAAGGTGAGCAGACTTTATTTATAGAGTCCTATGCCGATGAATTAACAGAATTAGTCGAAATATCCAAAATTCAGAGTGTTGAAGCTTCCAATAGAATTGAAGGCATTTATACATCGGATGAACGATTGAAAAAAATTGTACAAGCAAAAACTACGCCAAAAACCAGGGATGAACTAGAAATTGCAGGATATAGAGATGTGTTAAACACAATACATGAAAGCTATGAACACATACCAGTCAAACCAGCAATCATCTTACAATTGCATAGAGATTTATATAAATTTAGTGGAATAGAAAGCGGAGGGCATTACAAAAACTCTGATAATGTGATTGCCGAAACAGATAGTCAGGGAAACAAAAGGGTAAGATTTGAACCTGTTGCATCGTGGGAGACGCCAGAATCAATGGAAGAACTGTGCAAATCATTTGATACTATCATGAAGAAGAATGATTTGGTAGATCCATTGATAATTATTCCGATGTTTGTGCTGGATTTTTTATGCATCCATCCATTTAATGATGGAAATGGTAGAATGAGCCGATTGCTTACTCTTTTGCTATTATATCGTTCTGGATATATTGTAGGAAAATATATCAGTATAGAAAAACTGGTTGAATTATCAAAAGAGACTTATTATGAGGCATTGCAGGCAAGTTCCATAGGTTGGCATGAAAATGAAAGTGATTATGCTCCATTTGTAAGATATACCTTAGGGACGATTGTAAATGCATATCGTGAGTTTTCTTCCAGAGTCATATTACTTACAACAAGTGGCATGTCAAAGTCTGACAGAGTAAGGGAAATTATAAAAGAAACAATTGGCAAAATAACAAAAACAGAAATCATGACAAAGTGTCCTGATATTAGTCAGGTAACAGTACAACGGGCATTAAATGATTTGGTAAAAATCGGTGAGGTAATAAAAATCGGTGGCGGACGCTATACTGCTTATACATGGAATAGAGAGGTTGAATAGAATGGTAACTGGAGAATTAAAAAATAAGATTGATAGTTTGTGGGATATATTTGCAGCAGGGGGATTGGTGAATCCATTAGAAGTAATTGAGCAGATTACATATCTTATGTTCATTCATGACTTAGACGATTCGGATAATAAAAGAGCAAAAGAAAGTGCAATGCTTGGACTTTCTTATGAGAGTATATTTGCAGAAAGCGTTAAAATAGGTGATAGAGATATCGATGGAACACAGTTAAAATGGTCTGTTTTTCATGATTTCCCTGCACAAAAAATGTATTCTATTATGCAGGAATGGGTATTCCCTTTTATAAAAACATTGCACAATGATAAGAACAGTGCGTATTCAAAATATATGGATGATGCCATTTTTAAACTGCCGACACCATTAGTATTGTCAAAGATAGTAGATTCCTTAGATGAAATCTATAAACTAATGGTAGAAGCCAAAAAAGAGTCAGATAAAACAGAAATTGATATTCGAGGAGATGTATATGAATATTTACTTTCTAAAATTTCACAGTCAGGTAGAAATGGACAGTTTCGAACACCAAGACATATTATTCGCATGATGGTAGAACTTATACAGCCACAAGCGGATGATGTGATTTGTGATCCTGCCTGTGGTACTTCTGGATTTTTGGTAACAGCAAGTGAGTATTTAAAAGAGAAAAAAAAGGAAGAAATCTTTTTTGATAAAAAGAAAAAAGATCATTATATGAATCACATGTTTTTTGGATATGACATGGATCGAACCATGCTTCGAATTGGAGCCATGAACATGATGACACATGGTGTAGAAAGTCCTTTTATTGAATACAAAGATAGTTTGTCAGAACAGAATATGGATAAAGAAAAATTCTCACTGGTACTGGCAAATCCACCATTTAAAGGGACATTGGATGCAGATTCTGTATCACCTGACTTATTAAAAATATGCAAGACAAAGAAAACAGAATTACTTTTTCTTACGCTCTTTGTAAGAATGCTAAAAGTTGGAGGAAGATGCGCTTGTATCGTACCAGATGGGGTACTATTTGGTTCTTCTACAGCACATAAAGCGATTCGAAAAGAAATTGTTGAAAACCAGAGATTAGAAGCAATAATTTCTATGCCTTCAGGTGTATTTAAACCGTATGCAGGAGTATCTACAGGAATCTTGATTTTTACAAAGACAGGACATGGCGGTACGGATAACGTATGGTTCTATGATATGACCGCGGACGGATTTAGCTTAGATGATAAAAGAACACCGACCCCAAATAACAATAATATAGATGATATTATCAAGAGGTTTCATAATAGAGCAGAGGAAGAAAACAGAGCAAGAACAGATAAGTCTTTCTTTGTACCAAAGCAGGAAATTGTTGATAACGAATATGATCTTTCTATCAATAAATACAAACAAGTGGAATATGAAGCAGTAGAATATCCGCCAACAGAAGAGATTATGGATAAAATATTAGAACTAGATGCACAGATAGCAAAGGAATTAGCTGAATTAAAGGCAATGCTGTAGGTGTTGAAGAAAGGAAAAAGCAAATTTAGATTTGTAGAGATGAATATGGAGAAAATTAAACTTGAAGAAATTGCCCCTATCAAACAAGGGCAAACTATAGAAAGTAATGATAATGTTTGGTTGCTGAATCTTGACATGGTGGAAAGTAACACAGGAAGGATTCTGGATTATATTATTATTCCTAAAAAAGACATTGGAAATTCAACAATAATATTTGATTCTTCAAATGTTCTATATAGTAAGCTTAGACCATACTTAAATAAAGTTGTGTTACCGATGAAATCAGGATATGCAACATCTGAAATGTTGCCATTGAAGCCAGATACTAAACGAATAACAAGAGAATATTTGACTTACTTTTTGCGATCTAAAAATTTTGTGGAGTATATAAATTCAAAAACTTCAGGTGCAAAAATGCCTCGTGCTAATACACAAGATTTAAAGAATGCACTAGTTCCTTGCCCGAGTATTAATGAGCAGTTGAAAATAACTTCAATATTTGATGCAATTACAAAGATTATTGATTTACGTAAACTACAGTTAGAAGAACTAGATACGCTCATCAAATCCCGATTTGTCGAGATGTTTGGAAAAGTTAATGATAAAATAATTCTTAAAAAATTATGTGATGTATCGGGAGGGTATTCATTTAAAAGTACAGATATAATTGATGAGGGTATTAAGTTATTACAAATCTCAAATGTGGCATTAAATCAGATTAATTGGGATGTAAAAAAATATTTGCCATTAGAGTTTGAGGATAAATACAGTAATTTCTTGATTGAAAAAGATGATATAGTTATGGCTTTGACTCGTCCTATTATCCAATCGCTTGGAAATGTTAAAACGTGTATTGTACATGATTCGGACTTACCTTGTTTGTTAAATCAAAGAGTTGGAAAGATAAAAGTTAAAGATATTAATAAAACCAAAGCTCAATTTATATATCATTGTTTTATGACCGAAGAATTTACTAGGTATGTGGAATCTTCTTGCACTGGCTGTTCTCAGCCCAATATAAGTACTAAGGATATCGAAAGTTATGGAATTCCAAATGTATCAATAGAACAGCAAGATAAGTTTGTTACCTTCGTCCAACATACAGACAAATTGAAAGCTGAAGTGCAGAAATCGTTGGATGAAACTGAGATATTGTTTAATTCGTTGCTGCAGAAATATTTTGAATGAGAATATTGAATTTCATGAAATTGATAAGGGCTGTCGAGTTTCAATTTTATTAATCGTGGAGGAATTATGGAGAAGATTACTATTCCGAGTACAGTGGAAGATATCCTAAAATGGAAAAATGGAATAAATGAAGGAAACTGGCCAAAATCTGTTGAAGACTATAATGACAATTATACAAAAAAATGTGGTGGAAGTGATATGACAGATGTTTTTTTCTCATTTCTTGGCTTATATGCTATTGGTGTTTGGGTATTTAATAAACATATTGATGGGCTATTTAAGATAGAAAAAAACAAAATAAAGACTTTGAGGGAAAATAAAAAAGGTTACCATCAAATTCTTTGTAGTAAAAGATTTTTGTTGAGTTTGCAAAGTGAAAAAATCAATAATATTGATGTTGTTCAACTAAACGAATGTTTAAAAGAGTTTTCCAACAAGTATTTTGATGTAGGAAATCTAATTCCAATGTGGCCAGGAGGTAATTGTTTAAAAGGAAATCAAAATAAAGGTTTCATGGATATTCCAGAAATTTTTTTTAGAAAGTATTTGTATTGGTACGGAAAATTAGCTGATCATTCACAATCATGGTTGAGCGGAATGAATGAACGAGTTAAAGATACTAGATTTGACTCATTAAAAGATTTTCTAAGTTCAATAGATTCACCAGAAAAATATATTAACTATATTAATGATTTGGTTAACATAATTGAAGATAGAACAGAACAGATTATTAATTCAGAAAATAGATACTAATGCCCGACAAATTGAAGTTTATAACTGATTGTTAAGACAAGAGATTTATTGGATACTAAGAAGATATTTGAGTCTGAATGAAAGGAGATGTGAAAATGACATATAAATATAATTTTTATTATGATGAATCAGAACATAGCAGAAAAATAAATAGGGAAACAATTACAGCTGATAATTATTATGATAACTTTATTACCGGAGTGGTAGGTTGGAAATCAGAGAAATCAGGTGACATAGAGAAAAAGTATTTGGCTTTTGAAGAAAAATATGCTGATCGTATGGTTAATAAAGAATTAAAAAGTACAACAATCAAAAACAGACAAATTAAACATGGATTTGCTTCTATGAGTAGTGATAATGTTAAATTTATAAGCGAATTTTTAGATCTATTTGATGATGATATTTATATATATTTTTCGGTTTCAAGTAAAATTGAATATATAGTGTTACAACTTTTTAATAATTATAAATCCAATTTGATTTTTGATATGGAGGCAATGAAATATTCTATTACAAAAACATTAGTAATATATCGTCCCCAAAAAATCATTGAAGCAATTTATAAAAATACAGATGTGTTTGTCGATTTACTAAAAGAATTTTTCCTTGATAGAATTTCGGCTAATAAACAAAATTTAAAATTGAAAGTTCAAGAAAATGAGGCATTTTATAACGTACTAAGGGTACTAGATAATATTGATGAAAAATTTTCGATTGATTGGAAATACAATATGCCCTTTTATGGATTTAAAAAGTATTTAGATGAAATGAATATTTCCAATTATTCTTTGATAATTGACAGAGAAGGTAACGAAAGCAAAACATTACAATCCGCACGAGAAATGAAATTAAATAATGTTGTAGAAAAGGATTCTAAAGAATATGTGGGTATAAGGTGGGCGGATATGTTTGCAGGAGTTATTTCAAAACTGATGAAGTCTTTGAGTTCAGATTTGGCATATTCGTCAATTGATGATGGGACAAATAAAAAATTACTTAACGAACAATGGTTTCAAGTTAATGATGAACAACTTAAACTTTATAAACAATTAAATAATATTATTTCACAATTAAATAATGCATGGTATAAATCTTTCGCAGGATTGTATTCAGATGATTTAATTGTTTTTGTATCATTTGTAAATTATATGGCGCATTTTAAATCGGTTTCAGAAATTCGAGAAACGGATTATAAACTGCATGCAGAATATGCTAATGGTGCATTTTGTGAGAGTCTGAAAGATTATTTTTCACGATTACATTCAAAATTACCGATTGTCCCAATTAAAAAAACAGAAGAAGATTTTTTTATTGGGGATAGAAGTCAAAAAATCTATTTTGATGATTCAAAACAGCCAATGCTAAAATTAAAGGAAGGTTCTCAAATTTTCGATGTACTTGCAGTAGGATTTAGTAAAAAGAAACGCCCAACTGTAACAATACGTGAGAAAGGGAAAGCATTTTGTTATAGAATTCCAGAACAATTATTTGAGTGGGCTTTCACATGTGTTTCTTTTTCAAATGCAGGAGAAAATATGTTCCCAGCTAAAGTGGTTTTTACAAAGAGAGCGAGTGAATATTTTGTTGATATATTGTAACTAATATAATAAAAAATATGGAAAAGGAAGAAGTGCGATGACAAACTTTGATTATTTAAAACAAGAACCAAAATTTAATAGTTTTGCAGATGTGGCAATTGTAGCAGAAAAAGTAATTCAAATAGACGCAGAGTCTTGTATTATCAATTGTCGTCGGGCTATGGAATTTGCAATTAAATGGATGTATTCTGTGGACAAGTCCTTAGAAATGCCATATCAAGATACCTTAGCCAGTTTAATGAGTACAGAAGATTTTCATGACCTTGTAGATGATGATTTATGGAAACGAATAGATCTGATACGTAGAATAGGAAATCGTGCTGCACATAATGGAAGAAAAGTAACAAAGGATGAAGCGGTACTTTGTTTACAAAATCTATATATTTTTCTTGATTATGTGGCTTATTGCTACGCAGATGACTATACAGAAAAAGATTTTCATGCAGAACTTTTAGAAATTCAGCATGAGAATCAAAAAGAAAATGTTATTACAAAATCTATTGATACTGAGATAGATTTAAAATCTCTTATTGCCGAGAATAAAGCTTTAAAAGAGGAATTAACGGAAAGAAGAGAAGTACAGCAACAAACCTATGTTCCGAAACCACTAGATTTATCGGAATATAAAACGCGTAAGATTTATATTGATTCTATGTTAAAGGATGCAGGCTGGACAGAAGGGAAAGACTGGATCAATGAAGTTGAATTACCTGGAATGCCCAATAAATCAGAAGTGGGACGCGCGGACTATGTACTATATGATGATGCACATAAGCCGCTGGCTGTCATTGAAGCAAAACGTACCTGCGTGGATGTTGTAAAAGGACGTCAGCAGGCAAAATTATATGCAGATATATTGGAAAAGCAATACAATAGAAGACCAGCTGTATTTTTGACAAACGGGTTTGAGACAAGAATCATAGACAACCAGTATCCAGAGAGAAAAGTAGCTGTTATCTATTCAAAACGTGATTTAGAGAAGCTCTTTAACCTTCAAACCATGCGTACAAGTTTGAAAAATATCGTGGTGGATAAGGCTATTGCAGGACGCTATTATCAGGAAGGTGCAATTAAAGCAGTATGTGATCAGTTTGATCAGAAAAATCGCAGAAGAGCGTTACTTGTTATGGCAACTGGTTCAGGAAAAACAAGAACGATTATTGGATTATGCAAAGTACTTTTAAATGCAGGCTGGATAAAAAATATTTTGTTTTTAGCAGACAGAAATTCGCTTGTTACACAGGCAAAAAGAAATTTTGTGAATTTGATGCCTGATTTATCTGTAACAAATCTGTGTGAAGAGAAAGAGAATTACAATGCTCATTGCGTATTTTCTACTTATCAGACAATGATGAACTGCATTGATGAAATAAAGGATGAGGATGGAAAACTTTTTACAAGCGGGCATTTTGATCTGGTAGTTTGTGATGAAGCACATCGTTCCATTTACAATAAATATAAAGATATTTTTACTTATTTTGACGCACCATTGGTGGGTCTTACAGCTACGCCAAAAGATGAGATTGATAAAAATACCTATCAGATATTTGAATTGGAAAATGGGGTACCAACCTATGGATATGAATTAGCACAGGCAGTTAAAGATGGATATCTGGTAGATTTCATGTCGGTAGAAACAAAGATGAAATTTATTGATCAGGGAATTGTATATGATGATTTATCAGAAGAAGAAAAGTCCGAATATGAAGAAACCTTTGAAGATGAAAATGGAGAATTACCAATCAAAATCGATTCTTCAGCATTAAATACCTGGATATTCAATGAGAATACCATAAAGCAGGTGTTACATATCGTAATGAGAGATGGAAATAAAATTAATTATGGAGAAACACTTGGAAAAACAATTGTTTTTGCAAAGAATCATGACCATGCAGAGAAGATTCTTGAAGTATTCAATAAAGAATATCCACATCTTTCTAAAAACGGACAATGCTTTGCCAAGGTAATTGATAACTACATGACTTATGCACAAAGTGCCATAGACGAATTTTCTGATTCGAAAAAAATGCCTCAGATTGCTATTTCGGTAGATATGTTAGATACCGGAATTGATGTACCTCAAGTATTGAATTTGGTGTTTTTCAAAAAAATCATGAGTAAGGCAAAATTCTGGCAAATGATAGGACGAGGAACACGATTGTGTCCCGGACTATTAGATGGTGAGGATAAAAATAAGTTTTATATTTTTGACTTTTGCGGAAATTTTGAATTTTTTAGAATCAGTAATGGAAAACCAACCGCAAATAGAATGGCACTTCAAGGAGCCATTTTTAACTTGGAATTTCAAATTGCATTTAAGCTTCAAAATATAGATTACCAAACAGAAAGATTAATGAATTATCGTAAGGACTTAGTGAAATTAATGTCCGAAAAGGTTTTGGAACTAAATAGAGAACATTTTGCAGTGAAACAACATTTAAAATATGTTGATTTGTATTCAAATGAAAATAATTATAATGCATTGACTTATGAAGATTCATTACTGGTAAGAGAAGAAGTAGCACCACTAATTTTACCAGATGCAGAAGAAGCAAGTGCAGTCCGTTTCGATGCACTTATGTATGGAATTGAATTAGCGTACTTAGTTGGAAAGAAATATTCAAAGGCAAGAAGTGATTTGTTGAAGCGAGTAAGCGGAATTTCTAGTGTGGCAAACATACCTGAAATACAGGTTCAATCTGAATTAATTCAGCAGATTCTTCATACAGATTATATAGAACGGGCAGGAATTAATGAGTTTGAACATATAAGAGAGAAATTAAGAAATCTTATGAAATATCTTCCAAAAGGTGGAAATTTAAAATATATTACACATTTTGAAGATGATATCCTATCCCAGGAATGGAAAGAATCTGAATTAGAAAGTGATGAATTAGAAAATTACAAAGCAAAAGCAGAATTTTATGTCAGACAACATCAGGATAATATTGTAATCGCTAAGTTAAAAACGAATAAACCACTTTCGTCAAAGGATGTTGCTTCATTAGAAGAAATATTGTGGAAAGAAGTTGGAACAAAAGATGATTATGAGCAGGAATATGGACAAAAGCCTTTAGGGGAATTTGTACGAGAAATCGTAGGACTTGATATGAACGCTGCAAAAGAAGCATTTTCTGAGTTCCTTGTGGGAGCAAATCTGGATTCAACACAAATTTATTTTGTAAATCAGATTGTTGAATATATTGTTCATAATGGGATGATGAAGGATTTTTCTGTACTTCAGGAATCTCCGTTTACAGATAAAGGAAGTGTAGTAGAAATCTTCACAGATATGAATGTATGGATAGGAATACGCAAGGTTATTGAAGAGATCAATGCAAATGTAAATGTAGTAGCATAAAAAAGAGGATATCCTTTTGATAAGTATGAACTTATCGTAAAGCGATATCCTCAAAATATTCGGGGAGTGCCCACCAGCTCTTAGGAAGCTGATGGGCATGAGTTATGAAAAATTATATAGCCGTTTTAGCTATATGTTCATTATAGCATTGGATGCGATTAAATCAAGAAAGATTTTGTAAAAAAAAATAAAAAAATTATAAAAAAAACAAAGAATAGCATCTGTATTGTTTTACATTTAAAAAGATTCATTCATATGTTGAAACAATAACACTCATATTTGTTTTGGTAGAATTTGTGAAAAACGAAATTTGTGTATCATAAAAGGTAAGAGAAAGAGTTGTATTTCCATTAATCTTATCTTCCACCAGCGAATCGGTATATTTATTTAGTTCGGAAAAATGAGCGGAAATAAATCCTTTGGTAAGAGATGCCAGATCTTTAGTGCTAAGACCACTTACATCAGCGTAAGTTGCTACAAAAGCATCTGTTGCGCGAGCCCCATTTGCATCTGTGGAAAATAAATAAGTAACACCAGCGTCCTGCGTGGTGGTAGATTTTGTATTCTTTAGTACTTCAAAAATAAGATGATACAAAGAACTTTTTTTGTTTTGCTCTAAATCAGACAGCAACTTTACCTGCGATATGTCTGTCTGTGTGGCAGTACTTTGCTCTGTAGAGTTCTTTGATGAAGAAATGACTTTTGATGAAGTCTCTGAAGATGTTTCGGTAGAGCTTGTTGAAGAGGTTGTGCTGGAAGAAGCATTTTTCGAAGATTTATTTGAAATAGAAGATTTCTTTTTGGCAGAATCGGATTCTATAGTGCTAACAGAAGAGCTTTTTTCCGGAGAAGCAGACTTTGCCATCTGACAGCCATTAAGCATAAAAAGAGTAATAATAAGTAAAAGTATAAATAATTTTTTTCTCATGAAGTTTCTCACTTTCTTAATGAAGTTCCGTGCACAAGTGCAAGGAATCATTATGTTTAAGTACTATAGCATAAAAAATCTACAAAACAGGTGAATACAAAAAAAGTTCGGCAAACCTTCAGAAAACTGTCACGTTTCTTCTTATAAAAAAGATGTACATGTTTAAAACTGTGGTATAATTCTATATAGTATAGGAAAACTAGGAAATCACAAGAACAGGCAGGAGGATTTGTATGACACGGGAAGAAGCATTTGAATTATTAAAAAAGTACAATGAGGATGCATTTCATTTGGAACATGCACAAATTGTAGAAAATACGATGTGCTATTTTGCAAAAAAACGTGGCTATGGCGAGGAAGAAGGTTTTTGGGGAATCGTAGGATTATTGCATGATCTTGATTTTGAACAATTTCCAGAACAGCATTGTATAAAATCACAGGAAATCATGCGGGAAGCAGGTTTAGAAGAAAGACTGATCCATGCAACAGCAAGCCATGGATATGGAATTACAGTCGATATAAAACCGGAGCACGAAATGGAGAAAGTTCTTTATGCAGTAGATGAACTAACCGGGCTGATCGGAGCAGTGGTTTTAATGCGCCCTTCAAAAAGTATTCAGGATCTGGAATTAAAATCGGTTAAAAAGAAATTTAAGAGTAAGAATTTTGCGGCAGGCTGTTCCAGAGAGGTAATTCAAAATGGAGCGGATATGCTTGAAATTAGTTTGGATGCATTAATTACAGAAACAATAGAAGCGATGAAAACGTTTATGGATTAAGCTACATCAACGGAGTAGGAAAAATTCATCTTAAAAAGAGAATCTGCAATTTGGATTTTATAAAACAAGGTATATCCATTGACTTTTTAAAAAACGGCTGATAGTATGGGAAAGGTACTTTATTTGTGCAGTATTCGATAGAACAAAAGAAGTACATTTTTACGCTTGAAAGCAGGACAGATCATGGAACAGGTACAGACAAATCGGATAACTGAGGGAGTTATCTGGAAACAATTATTTGTTTTTTTCTTCCCTATTATGCTGGGTACATTTTTTCAGCAGCTTTATAATACAATTGATGCAATTATCGTGGGGCAGTTTGTTGGCAAAACAGCACTTTCAGCTGTTGGAGGCTCTGCTTCTAGTATATTAAATATGATGACAGGATTTTTTGTCGGGGTTTCTACAGGTGCAACCGTATTGATCTCTCAATATTTCGGTGCAAAAAAGGAAAAGAGAGTAAAAGAAGCTGTTGGTGGAGCAGTAGCAATGGCTTTGGCAGGCGGAATCGTACTTATGATATTGTGCTTTAGTTTTGCACATATCGCACTTCGGGCAATGGATACGCCGCCAGAAACGATGAAAGAGTCTTTGATTTTTATGAAAATATCTGCCTTTGGATTAATCCCGTCACTTATATATAATATGGGAGCTGGAATTTTAAGAGCAATGGGAGATTCTAAAAGACCACTCATTTTTCTGATGACTTCCTGTTTGTTAAATATTGTTCTGGATTTTATTTTTGTAGTTGGGTTGCACAAAGGTGTGGCAGGAGCAGCTACCGCTACAGTTTTAGCACAATGCTCCAGCGCAGTTCTTGTTATGTATGTTTTAATTTTTCGTCTGGGGGCGTATGGTCTGACCAAAAGTAATTTAAAGTTTAGAAGATATTTGCTTCTTCCAATGATTGCAATTGGCCTCCCGGGGGGAATTCAATCCATGATGTATGCTTTTTCCAATATAGTTATACAGTCTGATATGAATCAGTTTGGAACCAATACCGTTGCAGCCTGGGCAGCATATGCCAAAATAGATGGAATATACTGGATGATTACGAGTGCAATCGGGGTTGCTGTGACGACATTTACCGGACAGAATTTTGGTGCTGGTAAAATTGAGCGAATCAAAAAGGGATTAAAGATCTGCATGGTAGCAGCTGGAGCAATCAGTGTTTTCATGGGGGCACTTGTAGTCTTATTTGCAAAACCTTTATTATTTGTCTTTTCTTCTGATGCAGAGGTAGTATCAATTGGAATTAGAATGATACACATTATCTCTCCAATGTATTTTACTTATGTGTGCATTGAGACACTCAGCGGTGTCTGCAGAGGATGTGGCAAAGTATTGATTCCTACCGTGATATCCATGGTAGGCGTATGCGGACTTAGAATTGTCTGGCTGATTAGCGTAGTACCTTTACATCATACGGTAGAAATGATATGCTATGCATATCCGCTCACTTGGATCATAACGTCATTTGCTTTTATTGTTTACTATAAGAGAGGTGGTATTTTCTTAAGAACCCTCAAATCCTATTGACTTAGTATGAATATAATCATATAATGTGTTTACAATATAGAAAGGATGATTATTATGAAAATATCCACAAAAGGAAGATACGCATTAAGATTGATGGTTGACCTGGCATTAAACAATACAGGTGAACCAATAAGTTTAAAAGACATTGCAAAAAGACAGGGCATTTCAGATAAATATTTAGAGCAGATAATTTCTGTTTTAAATAAGGCAGGATACGTAAAAAGTGTGCGTGGAGCACAAGGTGGTTACAATTTGAAAAAATCACCAGAAGATTGTACCGTTGGCATGATTTTAAGATTAACAGAAGGAAATCTTGCACCGGTTGCCTGCTTGGAAGAAGAGCAGATTGAATGTGACAGATATGATGACTGTGTCACAGTAATTGTGTGGAAGAAATTAAATGAAGCAATTAGCGGTGTAGTGGATCAGATTACATTAGCAGATTTGGTAGACTGGAAATTAGAAAAGAACGGACAGTATATCATTTAAGTGAAAAATGATAAGTTTTAAGTGTCAGAAGTGTAAAGGATAAAGAAATGCACTTCTGACATTTGAAATTAGTATGTATTCCTAAAAATACACATAATATAGAGGATAAAAGAGAATTCCTAGTTGACATTAGGAATTCTTTTGATATAATTTATCCTATCATACCTATATGAAAGAAGGAGATAAGATGAATCGTCTGATATATCTAGATAATGCGGCAACAACTAAGGTTTCGGAAGAAGTATTTGATGCCATGAAACCATTTTTTACAGAATATTATGGAAATCCATCCAGTATATATACATTTGCAGGTGAAGGCAAAAAAGCCATCGACGAAGCAAGAAGCACAATAGCAAAGGCACTTGGTGCAAAACCAGAAGAAATCTATTTTACAGCAGGTGGAAGTGAATCTGATAACTGGGCGTTGAAAGCTACAGCAGAAGCATACAGTAATAAAGGAAAGCATATTATTACAACCACAATTGAACATCATGCTATTTTACATACCTGTGAATATTTGCAGAGAAATGGATTTGAAGTTACCTATATTAATGTAGATGAAGATGGTGTCATTAAATTAGATGAATTAAAAGCAGCGATTCGCCCAGATACAATTCTGATATCGGTGATGGCAGCAAATAATGAGATTGGTACAGTTCAGCCAATAGCTGAAATTGGCAGAATTGCAAAAGAAAATGGAATCTTCTTTCATACCGATGCCGTTCAGGCATTTGGCCATATTCCATTAAATGTAGATGAAATGAAGATTGATATGTTAAGTGCAAGCGGACATAAAATCCACGGACCGAAAGGGATTGGATTTTTATATATAAGAAAAGGAATCAAAATTGGTTCTTTTGTACATGGTGGAGCGCAGGAAAGAAAAAGACGTGCAGGAACACATAACGTTCCAGGTATTGTAGGATTTGGTAAAGCAGTAGAACTTGCTATGGCAAATTTAGAAACTACAATGGCATACGAAAGTAAGTTAAGAGATCATTTTATTGCACGGGTGGAAAAAGAGATTCCTTATGCAAGGCTAAATGGTCATAGAACGAATCGACTTCCAAACAATGTAAATTTCTGCTTCCGTTTTATTGAAGGGGAATCTATGCTTATTCTTTTAGATCAAAAGGGAGTTTGCGCTTCCAGCGGATCTGCATGTACTTCAGGTTCTTTGGATCCATCCCATGTTCTTTTAGCAATCGGCTTACCGCATGAAATTGCACATGGATCATTAAGAGCGACTTTGTCAAAAGAAACGACAATCGAAGAGATTGATTTCGTCGTGGATGAATTAAAAGGAATTATCGAAAGATTAAGGAATATGTCTCCATTGTACGAAGATTTTGCTGCAAAAAATAAAGCTGCAGTAAACTAATGGAGATTGTTTAGGAGGATAGAAGAATGTACAGTGAAAAAGTTATGGACCATTTTAACAATCCGAGAAATGTAGGAGAATTAGAAGATCCAAGTGGTGTAGGAACCGTTGGAAATGCAAAATGCGGAGACATCATGAGAATGTACTTGGATATAGATGAAAATGGTATTATACAGGAAGCAAAATTTAAGACATTTGGCTGCGGAGCAGCAGTAGCAACCAGCAGCATGGCGACAGAACTTGTCAAAGGAAAAACGGTACAAGAAGCCTTGCAGGTAACTAATAAAGCCGTCATGGAAGCACTTGATGGACTTCCACCTGTAAAAGTGCATTGTTCACTTCTTGCAGAAGAAGCAATTCATGCAGCTTTGTGGGATTATGCGCAAAAACATGACCTTAAGATTGAAGGCCTACAGAGACCGGTAAATGATATCGGAGAGATCGAAGAAGTCGAGGAAGAAGAATATTAAACATGAGTAAAGTAGTGATTGGAATGTCCGGCGGAGTAGATTCCTCAGTTGCCGCATACCTTTTGAAAGAACAAGGATATGATGTGATTGGTGCCACGATGCAGATCTGGCAGGATGAAGAAAATGAAATACAGGAAGAAAACGGAGGCTGTTGTGGCTTATCAGCAGTTGACGATGCCAGACGTGTTGCAAATACGCTTGGAATTCCGTATTACGTTATGAATTTCAAAAAAGAATTTCACGAGAAGGTTATTTCTTATTTTATAGAAGAATACAAAAGAGCAAGAACACCAAATCCATGTATTGCATGCAACCGCTATGTGAAGTGGGAATCGTTGCTGCAAAGATCGTTAGAGATTGGTGCTGATTATATTGCAACCGGACATTATGCAAGAATATTAAAGCTTCCGAATGGAAGATTTACTTTACAAAAATCAGTCACAGAGCAAAAAGACCAGACCTATGCACTTTATAATCTGACGCAGTTTCAGCTGGCACATACATTAATGCCAGTTGGGGATTATGAAAAGCCGCGTATTCGGGAAATTGCAGAGCAGGCAAATCTTTTGGTTGCCCACAAACCGGATAGTCAGGATATTTGTTTTGTTACAGATAACGATTATGTGGCTTTTATAGAGCAGGAAACGAACCAGAAAAGTATACCTGGAAATTTTGTAGATGTGGATGGTAACATTATCGGAACCCATCAGGGAATCTGGCATTACACGATCGGACAAAGAAAAGGTTTGAATTTGGCGCTTGGTACACCAGCTTTTGTAAAAGAAATTCGTCCACAAACAAACGAAGTGGTGATTGGCGGACCAGATAGCGTTATGGCAACAACAACGTATATCAGTGATGTGAATTACATGGCGGTAGAGACATTAGAAGAACCAATTCGCTTAACTGGAAAAATCCGATATGCTCATAAAGGAGCACCATGCACAGTAAAACCATACAAAAATGGCTGGTTGGAAATTGTTTTTGATGAACCACAAAGAGCGATGACTCCTGGACAGGCAGCAGTGTTTTATATGGATGACTATATTTACTGTGGTGGAACGATTGAAGAAGTATTATAATTTTTAGTAAATCAGTGAGATAAAATTGGATAATGAAATAGAATGTAAAAATAAAACCCTATGTAACACGAGCCCTTGTTGAAAAACAAGTGCCGGTGTACATAGGGTTTTTGTTTATTGAAATTATTTACGACACTGCGTTTCCTAATAATGTCTTACTGAGTTATTTGCAGATGGTAAAACAATTTTTTTGCGTAAAATTATTTTTTGCAAGGACCAGTGGAATCTCTTACAACAAAATACGGGCGAAGTAGTAACTTACTTACAGCTAAATGATTCATCAAATTTTCCAGAACAGAAAAAGCACTTTCGCCCAACGCTTCACGATTCTGGCGGATCGTAGTAAGTGAAGGGGAGAGGTATTGGGAGATTGGAAGATCATCAAATCCAATGACACTAATGTCATCGGGAACTTTTTTCCCCAGGCGAGTTGCTTCGATTATAACACCAGAAGCAATTAAATCGCTGGCACACATAATAGCAGTTGCACCATGTTCGATAAAATCAGACACATGGTATTTTGCGCAGTCAGGAACATAGTGACCATATGCAATTAGCGCTTCATCTACTTCCAAACCATGAAAAAGCATGCTATCCATAAAATAGCGTTTTCGTTCTTCACTGACCATGGAATTTTTTGAACCATTTAAAAAGGCGATTTTATGATGACCAAGTTTTACTAAATGGTCGATGGCGGCCTCAATGCCTTCCTGACTTTCTGTTCCAATATATGCAACATTATGATTTCCAGCAATCTGGTTATCCAGCAAGACGGTTGGAAAAGCAGTCTGACTTAATTGCTTCATATAATCATCATGCAATGCAAATCCGAGTAAAAAAGCACCGGAATAAGAATTGCGAAGCATAAAATTATCATATTTTTCTTCTGCCTGCATATTTAGGCTGGTTGGAATGATCGTAACATTGCAGTTCTTCTTAACAGCAGCACGGCGAAATCCTTCAATGATTTCATAACCAAATTGATCAATATTTTCATAACTCATATTTTCAATCAAAATACAGATATTGCGATGAGCTACATCTTTCATGCTTTTTGGAACATAACCGAGTTCTAAAGCTGTATCAATTACTAATTGGCGCATTTGCTCGCTAATATCGCTGGCGCCATTTAAGCCTTTTGAAACGGTACCGGAAGATATTCCAAGTTTATTTGCAATGTCTTTTATTGTTGTCACAATTGCACCTCCAATATAGTATTATTCGTTAAATTTCGATATTTAGTATACATGAACCAGAAGAAATTTACAAGCAAAGTGCATAAAAAAAGTTTTGAAAGAATTTCTTACAAAAATCGGACACTGAAAATGTGCAATATAACTAAAATAATAAAAAATAAACAAACTATATTGACATTAGTCACAAGCAATGCTAGGATTTTATTAAATTAAGTTTCGAAACATTGCGAAACAATGAGAAAAACTGGAGAAGAAGAAAGGAAAAAAGCAAGAATTGCAAATAGAATATAAAGAATAACAAAGAGAAACGATAATTAAAAACAAGGTAAAATCAGAAAAATAGTAAATTGTGCACAAATAGAAAAGAAAAAAGTGGAATAAAGTTGACATCATTCATATAAGATGATAATCTAACAGAAAAAGCAACGAAAATTATCGAAAGTTATCGAAAGAGTGGAGTTATATGAAAACAGCAGGAATATTAATGCCGATTTCTTCTATGCCATCTGAGCATGGAATTGGAGATTTTGGAAAAAATAGTTATGATTTTATAGACAGATGTAAAAAAAATGGGATTAAGATATGGCAGATACTGCCATTGAACCCATTGGGATATGGGAATTCACCATATCAGCCATATTCTTCTTTTGCAGGAGACGAACTATATATTAGTTTGGAGCAGCTAAAAGAAGAAGGTATTTTAAAAGAACTGAAAACATTACAAAACACAAAAGAAAATAATGCAATTGATTATCCATCTGCACGAGCACATAAGGAATTTTATTTAAAGAAGGCATACGAGAATTTTAAACCAGATGCAGCATATGGAGAATTTGTAAAAAGAGAATGGGTATTTTTGTATGCAGTATATATTACCTTTAAAAAAGCCAATGAATTACATTGCTGGAATGAGTGGAAAGAGGAAGAAAAAAACTGGATTACGGACAGAGAACTTTCCCTTCATGGATATGAAGAAGCAATAGGATATGAAATGTTTGTTCAGTATATTTTTTATAAGCAGTGGATGCGTTTGAAAAAGTATGCAAATAACTGCGGAATAAAAATCATGGGAGATATGCCATTTTACGTAGGAATAGATTCTTTGGATGTATGGGCAAATCAGAAATGCTTCCTATTAGATGAAAAAGGTTTTCCAACATTTATAGCAGGAGTTCCACCAGATTATTTTAGCAAAACAGGTCAGCGCTGGGGAAATCCGATTTATGACTGGGATTATCTAAAAAAGACAGACTATGATTTTTGGATGAAACGTCTATCGTATGCAGGTGAACTGTTTGATATTGTAAGAATTGATCACTTTAGGGCATTTGATACGTATTGGAAGATACCGGTATCCTGCCCGACAGCCGAAGTAGGCGAATGGATTGAAGCGCCGGGGCATGAAGTCTTTCATAAGATTCAAAAAGAGTTGAAAAATGTTGAAATTGTAGTAGAAGATTTGGGCGATTTACGACCAGAGGTACTAAAACTAAGAGATGATTTCCATTTAAAAGGGATGAAAGTAGTTCAGTTTACATTTGACCCAAAAGAAAATAATAGTAATTTTAAAGATAAAGAAAACATGATTATCTATACGGGTACACATGATAATCAGACAACACGAGGATGGTTTTTAAGTCAGGGATTCTTTAAAAAATGTTCGATAAAGCGATATATGTTTTTTCATGGATATCGTTATAAAAAAATATCACACAGCTTTATTGCATATGCATTTGACAGTATCGCCACTATTGCAATCGTTCCAATGCAAGATATTATCGGTCTTTCGGATGAAGGAAGAATTAATACTCCGGGAACACTTGGAAGTCCTAACTGGGAATGGCGCTTGCTCAATTTTAAGACATTTGATGAAAACATTGAGATATTAAAGACGATGATTGTAAAAAGTGGCAGATAATCATTCTGGAGGGAAACATGAATTTAGCAGCAATCTTACATCAGACGACAGATAATTACTGTTATGCAGTAAATAAGGATGAACTTATTATAAATATCAAAACAGGGTATGATGTAAAAAAAGTATATTTGATTTATGGAGATCCTTACTCTGGAGGAATCATGGGTGGCGACTGGAAATGGGATGGTGCAGAAGAAGAAATTTATTTCAAAAAAGAACTAAAACACCATATGTTCTGGACAACTACAATTCGCCCGAAATATAAAAGAGCAAGATACTATTTTAAACTCATTTCAGAAACAGAAACGGTATATTTTTTTGAAGAAGGTTTCTTAAGTGAAGAAGAAATGCATAAAGAAGGAATTTCCTTACAATGTTTTACATTTCCATGGATGAATGAAGCCGATATCAGCATGACACCTTACTGGGTAAATGACACGATCTGGTATCAGATTTTTCCCGAACGCTTTTGCAATGGAGATACGTCAAATGATCCGCAGAATGTAAAAGCATGGCAAAGCAAAGAAGTCAGTAACCGTGATTTTTATGGAGGAGATTTAAAAGGAATTTTATTAAAACTTCCCTATGTAAAAGAACTTGGTATCACAGGATTATATTTAACACCGATTTTTTCCTCACCAAGTACACATAAATATGATACTTCCGATTATTTTAAACTGGATGCCCATTTTGGAGATGAAGCAACACTGCATGAACTGGTCGATACAGCGCATAGCATGGGAATTAAAATTATGCTGGATGGAGTATTTAATCATTGCGGAACGCAGTTTGCTCCATGGCAGGATGTAGTAGAAAAAGGAAAAGATTCCAAATACTTTGACTGGTTTATGATTCAAAAGCTTCCGATAGATCCAAATCAAAAAGATACAAAAGATGGTTCTTACTATTCCTTTGCATTTGCACCGAACATGCCAAAACTGAATACCAATAACAAAAAAGTAAGAGACTACTTTTTATCAGTCTGCAAATATTGGGCAAGCGAGTTTCATATTGATGGATTAAGACTGGATGTAGCAAATGAACTTTCGCATTGTTTTTGTAAGGAACTTAGAATCGCAATGAAAGAAATGAATCCAGATTTTTATCTGCTTGGAGAAATCTGGCATAATGCAGGCAAATGGCTTTCTGGAGATGAATTTGATGCAGTTATGAATTATCCGCTTGCAGGTGGAATCGGTGATTTTTTTGTAGATGAAGAAGCCACGAAAAAAGATTTTGAATATACTGTAAACCGCTGTTATACCATGTATCAGCAGCAGACGAATGATGTATTATTTAATCTGCTGGATTCTCATGATACACAAAGACTGAGAAATAAAGTAAAATCCATAGATGAATTTTATCAGCAGCTTGCAATCGTATTTACAATGCCGGGAAGCCCATGCATTTTCTATGGAACGGAAATTGCAATGGAAGGTAAGCACGATCCGGACTGTCGCAGATGTATGCCATGGGAAGAAATCAAAGGCGGTATTTACGACGAAGAGATTACGATTATGAAACAACTTATTGCATTTCGAAAACATACAAAAGCTGCGAAAAGCCGACATTTTCATTTCCCGAACAAGAGAAAAGAAAGCAGATTGGTGGAATATATAAAAATTGATGAGGATGGAAAACAGATTGAAATACTTATCAATGCACAAGATAAAGACATTCCAGTGGAAAACGAAGAAGAAATTCTCTTTTCCCGTGGATATCATAAAGAAATATTAAAAGCAGGTGGAATTTTAATTCGCAGCATTTAAACAGAAGGTAAAGGGGGCATATACTTGGAAAAAAAGTGGTGGCACAAAAAAATCGTTTACCAGATTTATCCCAGAAGTTTTATGGACAGCAATCAGGATGGTATTGGGGATCTAAACGGAATTATCAGTAAGCTGGATTATTTAAAAGAACTTGGTATTGAGCTGGTATGGCTTTCTCCAATTTTTACTTCACCAAACGATGACAATGGATATGATATCAGCGATTATCGCAATATCATGAAAGAGTTTGGAACGATGGAGGATATGAACCGCTTATTGGCGGAAGCAAAAAAAAGAGGGATTGGAATTATCCTGGATTTAGTTGCAAATCATACATCAGACGAACATGCCTGGTTTATAGAATCCAGAAAGTCGAAAGATAATCCATATCGCGATTACTACATCTGGCGTGATGCAAATGCAGGAGGAGTACCAAATGAAATTGGCTCTGCATTTGGTGGAAGCGCCTGGGAGTATGATGAGGAAACAAAGCAGTATTATCTGCATATTTTTAGCAAAAAACAGCCAGATTTAAATTGGGCGAATGAAAAAGTCCGTGAAGAAGTATATGATTTTATGAATTTTTGGATAGACAAAGGAATCGCTGGATTTCGTATGGATGTAATCGAACTCATTGGCAAAATTCCAGACCAGATGATTACCAGCAATGGACCCAAATTACATGAATACTTAAAAGAAATGCACCAAAAAACATTCGGACCAAAAGATTTAATTACAGTTGGAGAATGCTGGGGCGCAAATATAGACGTTGCTAAAAAATATACGGCAGAGGATCGCAAAGAATTAAGTATGATTTTTTCCTTTGAGCATGTCAGCTTTGACCAGCAGGAAAATAAAGAAAAATGGGATTTACAACCATATGACTTTATGGCATTTAAGCGCTGTATGAAGAAATGGCAGATCGGATGTGCAACAGATGGATGGAATACGCTTTTCTGGGAGAATCATGATTTACCAAGAATAGTATCAAGACTTGGCAATGAAAAAGAATATTGGAAAGAAAGCGCCAAAATGCTTGCAATCTCCATGCATGGACTAAAAGGAACTCCTTATATCTATCAGGGAGAAGAAATTGGTATGACAAATGTAGCATTTTGGGATATTTCTGATTACAACGACATTGAAATAAAAAATATGTATAAATCCCGCTTGGAAAAAGGATACAGCAAAGAAGAAATTTTTGAATCCATTCATGCAAAAGGCAGAGATAATGCAAGAACGCCAATGCAGTGGGATGATACCGAATATGCAGGATTTACGACAGGCAAACCGTGGCTGAAACTGAATCCAAACTTTCCAAAGATAAATGTAAAAAGCCAGCTTACAGATGATACTTCCATCTATGCATGTTATAAAAAGCTGATACAGCTTCGAAAAGAGATGGATATATTAACCTATGGAGATTTTAAACTGTTATTCGAAGAAGATGAAGATATATTTGCTTATCAGAGAAGTTTAAATGGTGAAATTTTAACGGTTATTTGCAATTTTCATGAAAATACCAGAAATATAAACATATCTGAGTTACTGCAAAAGAACGAAAACAGGCAAAATATAGACTGTATCCTTTCCAGCTATACAAAAATTACAGAAGAAAATGAATTCCGCCCTTATGAGGCCAGAATGTATTTGCAAAAAAAGCAGGGGGAATAGAATGAAACAGGAACAAAAAGTGCCCTGGTGGAAGCGTGCAGTAGCATATCAGATTTATCCAAGAAGTTTTTTGGATACTAATGGCGATGGAGTCGGAGATTTAAGAGGAATCATAAAGAAATTAGATTATCTTTCTTACCTTGGAATAGATCTGATCTGGATATGTCCGATTTATGATTCGGCAAATGATGATAATGGATATGACATCCGGGACTATGAAAAAATACAGGCAGAATATGGAACGATGGAAGATTTTGATGAATTACTTTGCAAAGCGCATGAAAAAGGAATCAGGATCATTATGGACTTAGTCATCAATCACACATCGGATGAGCATGCTTGGTTTATAGAATCAAAAAGTGCAAAAGACAGCAAAAAACGGGACTGGTATATCTGGAAAGATGGAAAAACAATTGAAAAATCTGGAGAGATGGTACAAAAAGAGCCGAACAACTGGGAAAGTATATTTGGGAAAAGCGCCTGGAAATATGATGAAACAACAGGACAGTATTTCCTGCATGTATTCAGTGAAAAAATGCCAGATATTAACTGGGAATGCAAGGAAGCGAAAGAAGAAGTCTTTCGCATGGTAAACTGGTGGCTCGACAAAGGAATCGATGGTTTTCGTATTGATGCAATCAGTCATATTAAAAAGAATGATTTTACAGATATGCCAAATCCAAAACACTTAGACTATGTATCTTCTTTTGACAAACATATGAATCAGCCTGGAATACAGGATTTATTGCAGGAATTGAAGGAAAAAACCTTTGAAGGACGCGATGTTTTTACGATAGCAGAAGCAAGCGGGGTTTCCTTTAACGAAATGAGTGAATGGATATCGACCAGGGAAGGGAAGTTTTCTTCCATATTCCAATTCGAACATCAGCACTTATGGAGTGATGTCGAGGATGAAGCATTTGATCTTAGAAAACTAAAACAGGTTCTTTCCAAGTGGCAGGAAGCAGTAAAAGAAGATGGATGGATTGCCTTATTTCTGGAAAATCATGATCTGGTAAGATGTGTGAACCGATTTGGGAATACAGCATCCTACTGGAATGAAAGTGCAAAGGCATTAGCACTGATGTATTTTATGCAAAAAGGAATTCCGTTCATTTATCAGGGGCAGGAAATCGGTATGGTGAATGCGGATTATGAGAGCCCATATGATTTTAATGATACACCATCTATTTTTGCTTATGAAAACAGAGTAGAACATGGTATGGGCAAAAGCCGCTCCTTTAAAATCCTAAAGCAGACAACGAGAGATAATTCCAGAACGCCAATGCAATGGGACGAAACAAAAAACGCAGGATTTTCAACAGGGAATCCTTGGATGAAAGTGAATCGCAATTATGCTTCCATCAACGTGAAGAGTCAGATTGGAAAAGAAGATTCTATTTTAGAGTTTTATAGAAAAATGATTCATTTAAAAAAATCATCAAATGCACTGTTATATGGAGATTATAAACTTGTCATGGAAAACAGCAGAGACATCTTTGCATATGAAAGAAGCCTTTGCGATGAAACATACTTCATTTGCACGAACCTGTCAGAAAATCTGGTGAAGCTTTCCGATGAATACGTTTTTACAGATAAAGAAATGATTTTAAGTAATTACAAATCAAAACCGGAAAGAATTCTAAAACCGTACGAAGCATATGTTTTGAAATTGTAGCATATAAAAAAACAAGAAAACCTGGAAGAATTTCATAAAAAACACAGCAAACGTTAAAAATAAATATCGTTTGAACAAAGTGATATAAGATGAAACATCATTTTATATAAAGATGAAATCAAAGGAGAGGAAAACAACTATGAAGAAGAAATTATTATCGTTAGTTCTAGTTTCAGCAATGGCTGTATCACTGATTGGATGTGGAAGCAGCAAAAGCAGTACATCAAATAGTTCCACAAAGAAGGACTCTGGAAAAGCCACAACAGAATCTGCAGCAAAGGAAGATCCAATTACCTGTAGCTTAACTGTATGGGGACCATCAGAAGATCAGTCATCCGACAATGGAAACTGGCTTCCTACCATGTGTGACCAGTTCAGTAAAAAGCATCCAAATTGGAAAATCACATATAAGTATGGGGTTTGCGCAGAAGGGGATGCAAAAACAAATGTTACACAGGATGTTTCAGGAGCTGCAGATGTTTATATGTATGCAAATGATAATATTACAGACTTGGTATCAGCAGGCGCATTATCAAAATTAGGGGGAAGTGCACTTGAATCCGTAAAATCAACCAATACAAAGGAAACCGTAGATTCCGTTACATTAAAGGATTCTGTATATGGATTTCCATTCACAACCAATACCTGGTATATGTATTATGACAAGAGCAAATTTACAGATCAGGATGTAAAAAGCTTAGATACGATGCTTACCAAAGGAAAAGTATCTTTCCCACTTAGCAACTCATGGTATATCGCAGCATTTTATGTAGCAAACGGTGGAACCATGTTTGGAAAAGACGGAACAGATGAAAAAGCAGGTATTGATTTTGGCGGAGATAAAGGAACAGCAGTTACAAATTATCTGGTTGATCTTACAAAAAATCCAAACTTTGTAAATGATGCAGATGGTGCTGGCCTTGCAGGTCTTCGTGATGGCAGTGTAAATGCAATCTTCACTGGCTCATGGGATGCAGAATCTATAAAACAGGCACTTGGAAATAACATGGGTGTTATTTCTCTTCCAACAGTTAACATTGGTGGAAAAGCAGGACAGTTAAAAGCGTTCGCTGGTTCAAAAGCAATTGGTGTAAATCCAAACTGTAAAAATCAGCAGGTTGCAATTGCACTGGCTGAATACCTTGCAAGTGCAGACGCTCAAAAAGCACACTATACAACAAGAAATGTAGTACCTTGTAATACACAGTTATTAAAAGATGCAACTATTTCAGCAGATCCTGTTGTAAAAGCACAGAATGATACCTTTAATAAAACATCCATCATTCAGCCATTCGTATCTGGTATGGGAAATTACTGGACACCAGCAGAAAGCATGGGAAAAGCATTAATTAATGGTGACATTACAAAAGATAATGCAGCACAAAAAACAGAAGATTTTAATAAAGCAATGAATACTTCTGAAGTAAAAAGCAACTAAAACGAAAATAATTTATAAAAACAAACAGATAACAGGATTCCGGGGTGCAAAAAATGCATTCTGGAAATCCTTATGTATACACAGACTTCTGATAAATGTATGCCTTTGGAAGCAGTCTGTTACCTCATAGAATGTTAGGAGGCTATATTGTGAAAAAGCAATCGAATCCATCTTTGGAAAAGAAAAAAGCAGGAAAAGAATTTGATTCTCCTTACACATTAAAAAGTGCTGTGTCAAAGGGTGACATCATAACAAAAACATCCATTTTCATCATGGGATTTGGAAATTTATGTCATAAACAATTTATAAAAGGGGCTTTATTTCTTGCGGCAGAAATCGCTTATATTTTATTTATGGTACAGGTAGGGGTCAATCAATTATCAAAAATTCCTTCCCTGGGATCAAAAGCACAAACAGAGGTATGGAATGAAAAATTAGGCGTATATGAATACAGCGCAGGCGATAATTCCTTGTTAATTTTACTTTTTGGAATTGCAACCTTATTTTTGACCGTATTCTTTTTACTGCTTTGGAAGAAATCAGTAGAAAGTTCTTATAAATCGCAGGTACTAAAAGAAAAAGGACTTCACTTACAGTCTTTTCGAGAAGATTTGACAGATCTTTTAGATGTAAATCTTCACAAACTTTTACTTACCTTTCCATTAATGGGAATTCTGACATTTACTGTTTTGCCACTTGCATTTATGATGAGCATGGCATTTACGAACTACAGCAAAGAAAACAATCATCTGACTTTATTTCACTGGGTTGGCATAAAAAACTTTGCACGGGTACTTGATTTTTCAGGAACACTTGGACAGACCTTCTGGTCGGTACTGGCATGGACAATTGTATGGGCTATTTTTGCTACATTCTTAAATTATATATTTGGTATGATTTTAGCAATTGTGATCAACAGACCGCAGACACATGCAAAGGGATTTTATCGTTTCTGTTTTGTTTTATCTATCGCAGTGCCTCAATTTGTTTCCCTGCTTATCATGCGTACCATGTTACAGCCACAGGGAGCAGTGAATGTATTACTTCACAATATGGGACTGATCGATAAAGCACTTCCCTTTTTTACCAATACGATGTGGGCACGTATAACCGTTATCGTCATTAACCTCTGGGTAGGTATTCCATATACCATGATGCAGGTAACCGGTATTTTGAAAAACATACCAGGAGAATTATACGAAGCCGCTAAAATTGATGGAGCAAGTACGAACCAGACATTCTGGAAGATTACACTGCCCTATATGCTTTTTGTAACAACACCATATCTTATTACATCCTTCACTGCAAATATCAATAATTTTAATATTATTTTTCTATTATCAGGTGGAGATCCTACACCGGTCGGATATACAGCCGGAAAAACAGACCTTTTGATTACCTGGTTATACAAACTGACAATTGATAAGAAATTCTATGATATTGGAGCTGTAATCGGTATTCTTACGTTTATCGTGCTTGCTGTTGTAGCACTTGTTACATATCGAAATACTGCATCCTATAAAGATGAGGAGGGATTCCAATAATGAATAAGAAAGAGAATATGTCGATAAAGACCAGAAAGAAAATCAGTAATTTTTTTGTACATGTGTTCTTAACATTACTGGCTGCTGTATGGCTATTCCCAATCTTTTGGGTAGTGCTTACAAGTTTTCGAGCAGAAAAAGGTTCGTATGTATCCACCTTTTTCCCGAAACAATACACGTTCGGAAACTACATTAAATTATTTACAGATACACAGGTATTAAATTTCCCAAGAATGTTTGCAAATACATTTATTGTTGCTGTGTTTTCCTGTATCGTATCAACATTTTTTGTATTGTCCATTGCATATACGATGTCACAGCTTCGCTTTAGATTAAGAAAGCCGTTTATGAATATAGCAATGATATTGGGACTTTTCCCAGGCTTTATGTCCATGATAGCTGTTTACTATATTTTAAAAGTAATCGGTTTATCGGAAGGCTCCATGATTCGTGTAGCATTGGTATTAGTTTATTCCGGAGGTTCTGGTCTTGGGTTTTATATTGCAAAAGGATTCTTTGATACGATTCCTAAAGCATTACCAGAAGCAGCCAGACTAGACGGCTGTACCAAGTGGCAGGTATTTACAAAGATTACGATTCCGCTGAGCAAACCAATTATTGTATACACGGTATTGACGGCATTTATCGGACCTTGGGTAGATTTCATTTTTGCAAAAGTTATCTGCAGAGCAAATTCAGACTACTACACCGTGTCGATTGGATTATGGAAAATGTTAGAAAAAGAATATATTGATAACTGGTATACCAGTTTTGCAGCAGGTGCAGTCTGCATATCCATTCCAATTGCAGCATTGTTCGTTTATATGCAGAGATATTATGTAGATGGATTAACTGGATCAGTCAAAGGTTAAGGGAGATTTGAAATGAGAAAAAGGAATTTTTATAAAATAAGTTCCTGTATCTGCATTTTCATTCTTTTTGCCTCCTTACTTGGCGGCTGCGCCCAAAAAAAGAATATAACTTCCATGAAAGCGGTCAATGAAGGACCGCTTTCTGTTATAGATGACAAATACAGAACTTTTTATGAGGTGTTTTTATATAGCTATTATGATAGCAATCGCGATGGAATCGGTGATATAAAAGGACTGATTCAGAAACTGGATTATCTAAATGACGGGAACGCAAAAACAGATTCAGATTTAGGTGTAAATGGAATCTGGCTTATGCCAATCATGCCCTCAGACTCTTACCATAAATATGATGTAAAAGACTATGAAGCAATCGATCCTTCTTATGGAACGCTTACCGATTTTAAAACACTGGTTAAAGACTGCCATAAAAGAGGCATTCATCTTATCATTGATATGGTCATGAACCATACTTCAAATCAGCATCCCTGGTTTGTAAAAGCCTGTGATTATTTAGAAAATTTAAATGGAAAAGAGCCTTCAAAAGAGGAGTGTCCATATGTTTCATATTATAATTTCAGCAAACAAAAAGTAAATAATACATACTATTCAGTGGGAAACAGCGGGTGGTATTATGAAGGCGCTTTCTCTCAGAATATGCCGGATTTAAATCTGGAGGATTCGGGTGTAAGAAATGAATTTTCAAACATTGTAGATTTCTGGCTAAACCTTGGAGTGGATGGATTTCGAATGGATGCTGCAGGGGAATATTTCTCGGGAAATGATGTAAAAAATATTGAAACCTTAAGCTGGTTTCACCAGATGGTGCAGCAAAAAGATAAGAATGCCTATATCGTTGCAGAAGTATGGCAGGGAATGGATACCTATCAAAAATATTATCAAAGCAAAATTGACAGTTGCTTTAATTTTGCATTCGCAAATTCGGATGGAGTCATAGCAGACACTTTAAAAAGGACAAAAGGATATACGGCATCTTCCTATGCAAAATCTGTCGTGAATGCCCAGAAAGCATTTTTAAAAAATAGCAACACAGCAATTGATGCACCTTTTTATACAAATCACGATATGGGAAGAAGCGCAGGATATTATTCGGGTGACACGGCAGAACAAAAGGTAAAAATAGCAGGAGCCATGAACCTTTTCATGAGTGGAAATGCATTTCTTTATTATGGCGAAGAACTTGGAATGAAGGGTGCAGGGAAAGATGAAAATAAAAGAGCACCAATGTACTGGACATCAGATAAAAAGGCAAAGGGAATGTGTGTGGGACCACCTGGCATGGACCATTTTGACATGCTCTATCCAGACTTAAAAATCCAGAAAAAAGATTCCAATTCCATTTATAATTTTTACAAACAAACAATATTACTTCGAAACAGATATCCGCAGATTGCAAGAGGAAAAGAAAGTTTTTTAGTTAAGATGTCAGATGATGACGTTTGTACAATAGGAAAGACGTATAAAAAATCGTCCATCGCAATTGTTTACAATTTATCTGAGAAAACAAAAACCGTTACGCTAAATAAAAAAGAATTAAAAAAATTAAAGATACAAAGTCCTTCGATTGGCGGAATGCTGTTAAGTAAAAAAGGAGCTGTTTCAATGAATACAGATGGAAACAAACAAACCATAACGTTGCCCTCATATTCTGCAGTAATTCTTAAATCAAAATAAAATTCAAAGAAGAAGCATTGGCATTTTGAAAACTCTGTGCTAAACTCTTGAAAAAAGAGGTGAAAAAAATGGCAGAAATTCGAAATAAAGGAAAATTGCTTATAAAATATATACCCGATTATGTGGTATTTGATATTGAAACAACAGGGATCAGTGTTGTAAAAGACAAAATCGTTGAATTATCTGCGGTCAAAGTGAAAAATGGAGTAGTTGTGGAAGAATTTACGGAACTGATAAATCCGAAGCGTCCCATACCCTTTGAAGCTTATAGGGTAAATGGTATTTCCGATGAAATGGTTGCAGATAAACCGACGATTGATAAAGTACTTCCTGATTTTTTGAGATTTTCAGAGGGAGAGATTTTAGTCGGTCATAATATTGACAGTTTTGATACCAACTTTATCTATGATGCAGCATACGAGGCTTTGGGAATAGAATTTCAAAATGACTATATCGATACCTTGAAATTATCCCGTATGTGCTTACCAGCACTTAGTCATCACAGATTATCCGATGTAGCAGCACATTTTTCCATTGATACAACAGGTGCGCACAGAGCGTTAAATGACTGCGTAATTAATCATAAATGCTTCGAAGCACTGGGGAAAATGAAAGTAGAAAAGCAAGATATCTGTCCAAATTGTGGCTCTATTTTAGTAAAGCGTGATGGAAAATTCGGAGCATTTTACGGTTGCAGCGGATATCCAAACTGTAAATTTACCAGAAAGATTCGATAAGGAAAGGAAAAAATTATTGTATAACGCAGATTATTTTGTACAGACATTAGATATGACACCACATCCAGAAGGTGGTTTCTATAAAGAGTGCTACGCAGGAGAGGATTGCATAACCTCGAAAGAACTGGATGTTTCTTATGAAGGAAAGAGAAAATTATGGACGAGCATTTACTTTTTGCTTCGGGATGGAGAAGTGTCGAACTTTCATCGCCTAAAATCGGATGAAATGTGGTACTATCACGCAGGTTCTCCACTTACCATTTACATGATCACACCAGAAGGAACTTTACGAAAAGAGCAATTAGGACTGGATATAAAAAAAGGTGAGAAGCCACAGATTCTGGTACCGAAAGGATATATTTTTGGTTCTGCAATGAATGAAAGTGGATTTGCACTGGTCGGTTGTATGGTTGCACCAGGATTTGAATTTCGGGATTTTGAACTATTCCAAAGGGATGAATTGTTAAAACAATATCCTCAATACAAAGAAGAAATCCTGAAGTTGACACCGAAATTATAAAGTTAACACTGAAAGCCTGAAGTTAATTCCGAAATCATGGAGTTGAATTCAAAATTATGACAGCTGACTCAGCCATTTAAAGTATGCTCTTGGGTGAAGGAACGGTTGACCAAAGAACAAAAACATGCTAATCTAAAGCAGAACTAAATATTGCAGATATAGGGGAGCCGGATGGCTGAGAGGAAACAATACGTTTCGACCCTGAAACCTGATTTGGATAATGCCAACGTAGGGAATATGATTGAAATGTAAATGGATATTTTTTGCGGGCATACAAGAATGTATGTCCGTTTTATATTTTAAAAGAGATGACAAAACCACTCTTTTAAAGCATAAATTTCATATTTACACATCGTGTTTAAAAGGAGGCATAGAGCCTCTTTTTTTGTGCAATCGTTTTTGTTTTTACGATATGACATCCTTTCAGCAGCATTGATCCAGATGAAATTAGTATTTGAAATTGAAAAACACGTCACATATTTACGTTGCTGATAAGCAGTGAAAGAGGAGTTTCAATTTCCTGACAAAACGGAATAAGAAAAGGAGATTTATATGAAGTACAGTACACAGATGGAAGCCGCAAGAAAGCAAATCCTAACACCAGAGATGGAAAAAGCCGCAGAAAAGGAAGGAATTGTAGCAAGAGAACTAATGGAACTGATTGCACAGGGTGTAGCTATTTTACCATGTAATAAAAATCATAAAAGCATTATGCCTACAGCAATCGGAAGTATGTTAAAGACCAAAATAAATGTAAATCTTGGAACGTCGCGAGATTTGACCGATTTGGATATGGAATATCAAAAAGTGCAGACTGCCGTTGAAATGGGAGCGGATGCCATTATGGATTTAAGCTCTTATGGAAATACACAGTTATTTCGGGAAAAACTCATAAAGGAGTGCCCGGCAATGATAGGAACGGTTCCGATTTATGATGCAGTTGTTTATTACCATAAAGCATTAAAGGAAATTACGGCAAAAGAGTGGATTGAAATTGTCCGTATGCATGCAAAAGATGGTGTGGATTTTATGACAATTCATTGTGGAATCAATCGAAAAACCGTGGATTTGTTTAAACGCAATAAGCGCCTGATGAATATCGTTTCCCGCGGGGGTTCGATTATTTTTGCATGGATGGAGATGACAGGATGTGAGAATCCGTTTTACGAATACTATGATGAAGTTTTAGAAATCTGCCAAACATATGATGTAACGTTAAGTCTTGGAGATGCCTGCCGTCCAGGGTGCTTAGAAGATGCAACAGACGCCAGTCAGATAGAAGAACTGATTCAGCTTGGAGAACTTACAAAACGTGCATGGGAAAAAGATGTGCAGGTCATGATTGAAGGTCCTGGTCATATGCCATTAGACCAGATTGAGGCAAACATGAAAATCCAGCAGACACTTTGCCACGGAGCACCCTTTTATGTCCTTGGACCATTGGTAACAGACATTGCACCAGGGTATGACCATATTACATCTGCCATCGGAGGAGCAATTGCAGCTTCAAGCGGAGCAGCCTTTTTATGCTATGTAACGCCAGCAGAGCATTTGTGTCTGCCAGATTTATCCGATGTGAAAGAAGGTATCATTGCAACCAAAATTGCGGCACATGCAGCCGATATTGCAAAAAAAATACCGCACGCCATGGATTGGGATAAACAGATGAGTCAGGCAAGAAAAAAACTGGACTGGGAGCAGATGTTTTCACTTGCGATTGATGAGAAAAAAGCACGCTCGTATCGTGAAAAATCAAAACCACAGAAAGAAGATACCTGCAGCATGTGTGGAAATTTCTGCGCGGTAAAAAATATGAATCGTATTTTGGATGGAGAAACGGTATCGGTGTTTGATGAATGAGAACGTTTTTTTATATTTCAAAAGCACTTGAAAAAATGCATCTTTAGAAAAAATTAAATATTCAAAGCAAAGAAAATGTTTATAATGAAATATAGAACTGATTGCGAAAGCCACGATAAGGTCGCATGAAAAAAATAGAAAGAATTAGGAAAAAATATGAGTAAAAAGAAAATTTTTCTATGCATACTGGGTGCTTTTGTTTTATTAGCCGTATCGCTTCATTTTCTAAATATTTTATTTTTTAAACCCAGTGCATATGTTTCAGAAGTAAACCAGGCGTTTGGCATTCAAATTCCAAGTGATGTAAAGCAAAAAGAAATATATGACACGCATGATAATTTTCTCGGAGATGGTTCTTCTTTGATAAGCTATACTCTCTTAAAAAAGAATGAAGCAAGTGTGTTTGAAAAAACAATACAGACATGGAAACCATTACCGATAGATGAAAAAACCATAAAGTGTGTTGCACAGGATGAATTGAATATTACAGATGGAATAAAACAAGGCTATTGGAAAGTGGTGAATCGAAATCCAGAAGATATGTATAGTAATCCCCACTCCTATAATTTCTCCATCGTAATTTATGATAGCGAAAAACATATCATATACTATTATAAAACAGATTCGTAAACGAAAAAAAGAATCTTTGCGGTTCCTTTTTCGTGCTTTTACGAAAAGAAAATAGTCAAAAAAACGATGCAGTCAAGCTGATCCACAAGTGGATAGCAATGGCGGCATCGTTTTTTTATAATTTGCATCGGTTATATCGCTACTACAAATTTTTATCTCTTTGTTTCATTGATAGATAATAACAAATAATATATTTTATTAAAGAAACGATTCCTACAATAACAGCAATGGTTAATAGTATTCCTACAAAAATCATAACGGAAGTCATTGTCATGTTTTTTACCCCCAATCTTATACACAAATTAACACTTATTTTAGGCTATGTTTAAAAATATTGTTGATTATTAAGATTTTTTTAGAGAAACTAATTTTAGTTTCCCTTGTATTGGTATTGTTTAATGTTATTTTTTACATTTAGAAATGTATTTTTCTTCTTTACGCCTTTTTCCTTTATTCCATTCGCTGTCTAAATCAAATTTATGGTCAGAGGCTATTTCAAAAAGTATAAATAACATATCATAAGTTTGATGTTTCAATCTATCTTGATTATCTGCTTCTTCCTTTAAGATATTAAATTCTTCTTCGAGCATTTTTACTTTTGCTTTGGTATCACTTTCATCATTCCTTGCAGCAATCTTCGCTAAAAAGACTCCTGCTTCATCTCTATAATCATTTAAACTCACTTTACATTTACACCCCATTCCTTAAAGTATCTAACTCAAACTTCGCACATAGATTTTAGCTATGCACCTTGAAAATTCAATACCTGGCAGTGATTCAGTTGTCAAAGTTCAGTTCCTCTACCGCTTGAAGCTGTGTTTTCAACAGTGCTGGAATCGCA
>Ga0302165_10000020_pt1 | contig 137952 bp, 126 predicted proteins | sample I_Fen_E3_2_FD_193499 | JGI IMG/M metagenome (GOLD analysis project Ga0302165, IMG submission 193499) | Peat permafrost microbial communities from Stordalen Mire near Abisko, Sweden - I_Fen_E3_2 | ecosystem: Environmental > Terrestrial > Soil > Wetlands > Permafrost | place: Sweden: Abisko...
ACTGGCACTGAAGGTTTTATTTGCATGCCTGAAAATACAAAATTTTTATTCATACATAAAAATCCCTAAAAACGTAGTAATGGGGTGGCTTCCATAAGGATTCCACCCCAACTATTGACAAAGAGCCGAAAAAATTAAGAAAAAGAGGGAACTTCTTTTTTGTAATTTACTTGCAAAGCAGTATTATTTGTATTACTATATGTGATACAAATAATACTGCTTTTTGCTTATATACACAGGAGGAGAAAATTGATTATCACATTAGATTTAAGTAGTGAAATACCATTGTACCTGCAGTTAAGAAATCAAATCGTAATCGGAATCGGCAGCGGAGAACTTAACAATGGAGAAAAATTACCAACAGTCCGTCAGATGGCGCAGGATGCGGGAGTGAATACCATGACGGTTAATAAGACTTATCAGATGTTAAAGTCACAGGGTTTTATTGAAATTGACCGCAGAAAAGGTGCAATTGTAACGCAAAAGGACAGTTGCAGTAAAGACTATGAAGAAAAGGTAAAATCCCAAATAGAACTATTAGCAGCAGAGGCAAAGATTCAGGGGATGAAGAAGCAGGATTTCTTAGAGCTATGCGAAACCATTTTTGCAAAGAAGCAGATAAGGAAAAGCCTTATTTAAAAGGAGAGAGTTAGAATGAATATTATGATGTTTATTATTTTTTTAATTACAGATCTGATTTGCGTAGGAGCTTTTGTCCTCGTTTACAGACATATTGATGAATATAAAGAAGGAATGCTTTTTGGAATTCATATTCCACGAGAGGGAATGGAGGAAGAGGAAGTTCAAAAACTAACTGCAAAGTTCAGAAAAGATTTTCGAATGATCAGCTGGATAAACTGGATTTTAGGTATAGGCGTATGCTTTTTGTGCTTTGTGTCATTTGGTGTTTTTTTGGTTATATGGTGCATATGGTTGGCGCTATATATCTATTATGGAGTGAAAATATCGACTTTAAATATGCGAAAAATGTACAAAATCAAAACAAAGTACAACTGGATTTTCCAGGAACAGCAAAATAAAGTACATATAGATACCAATCTTTCCTTAAACAGTAATAAATCCAATTGGTCAGCCTTATGGCACATACCAGTATTTTTTATAATTGCCGCTGAGATGGTAGTACTATATATCATGCAAAACCATACTTCAAAAGCGCAGATGGATAGTGGAGAAATAATCATTATAGGAACTTTATTTTCGACATCCATCTTGTTTTGGCTGTTACATATTCTATTTATAAAAAAGAAAAATAAAGTCTACAGTAAAAACAGCGATATTAATGTTACAGCAAATCAGCTATGGAAAAGAACCTGGTCAATCGTTTTTATCCTGATTAATTACTGTAATCTGGCAGCAGTATCTTTCTTGTTTTATGCGGTGGTGAAAAATCATTGGATTGGGAATACCGATATTTATATCTATCTGATTTTTTCTATTGTGCCTGTTTTTGTTTTGCTTGCTGGCGCATATTATATTATGCAGACAACGAAAGAGATTCTTTCTTTTGATACGCAGGCAGTTGTGGTAGATGATGATATTTATTGGAAAAACGGGTGGTATTATAATCCAAACGATAAAACGCTTCTTGTTCAGGATCGTATAAATACGATGAATATGAGCTTAAATTTTGCAAGACCGATGGCAAAAGGAATTTTAATTGCAACAGCAGCAGTTGTTGTGGCATGTTTTCTTCTGGTGGGGGTGCTTGGATATAGCGCAGATCATGCAAAAATAGAGATAACACAAAAAAATCAGGAAATGCAGATAAAGGGTTCTCTTTACCATACCGATATTAAAAAGGGTGATGTAATCAGTGTCAAAATCATACAAAAACTGCCAAAAGACAGCTATATCAGAACGAATGGAATGTCAACCGATACGATTGCAATTGGGCATTACAGAGGAAGAAAAATAGGAAAATGTGAAATGTATTTACTGACAAAATATAAACCGATTTTAGAAATTAAAACGAAGGATGAACTTATATTTGTAAATAGCAAAGAAAAAGATAAAGTACAACAATGGTATCAGATGTTATCAAGTAAATAAATTTTTGATATTATTAAGAATAATTCTTAATAAGAAAATGAACTTACCTTGAAACATGTGATTGTATTTGATATAATAAGACAAAAGTAGATTAAAGGAGGTATGTGGTTATGCAACTAGTATTATTAAGACATGGAGAAAGCATTTGGAATCTGGAAAACCTGTTTACAGGCTGGACAGATGTTGAACTATCAGAAACTGGAAAAAAAGAAGCTGCCAACGCTGGAAAAACATTAAAAAGTGAAGGATTTGACTTTGATATTTGCTACACTTCCTACTTAAAAAGAGCAATACATACATTGAATTTAGCACTGGACGAAATGGATCGTTCATGGCTTCCGATTATAAAGACATGGAAGTTAAATGAAAGACACTATGGTGCACTGCAAGGCTTAAACAAAGCTCAGACAGCAGAGAAATATGGGGATGAGCAAGTAAAAATATGGAGACGTTCTTTTGATACAGCACCTCCATTTCTAGAAGAAGCAGATGATAGAAACCCAAATCACCAGGATCAGTACCGACAGGAAAAAGAAATTGCATTACCATTGGGTGAAAGCTTAAAAGACACAATAGCACGTGTCATTCCTTATTATAATGAAGTGATCTTGCCTGATATGAAAACTGGAAAAAGAGTACTGATTGCAGCACACGGAAATTCGTTACGTGCATTGGTACAATATTTGGAAGATTTATCGAAAGAAGAAATTTTAGAAGTAAATATTCCAACAGGTGTTCCTTTATTATATGAATTAGACGAGAACGGCGGATTTATAAGCAAACGCTATCTTGGAGATCAGGAGCTTATTTCAAAAAAAATGGCAAATGTAGCAGCGCAGGGTTCGGCAAAGCGTTTGTAGAACAAAAAAATAATTTTGTAACAAACAGCCTATTTCGAAATTTGAAATGGGCTGTCGTTGTGCAGAGGAGAACTTATGATAAAACTAATTGCAGTAGATATGGATGGTACTTTATTAGATGCCAAAAAAGAAATTTCACCGAGTACCGTTGAAATGATTCGAAAAGCAAATGAAAATGGAATAGAATTTATGATTACAACAGGCAGGGAATATGAGATGGTAAAAGACCTGTTGGATAAAAATAAGCTAAAATGCAGTTGTATTTTAATGAATGGAGCAGAATACCGTGACATCAATGGAATTGTATTAGGTGAGCTTGGAATGGATGCCAACAGAGCCAGACGTATCATTGAAATTTTACAAAAAGAAAAAATTGTTTCCAGAATTTATACGGAAAAAGGAGTTTTTACATTAGAGAGCAGAGAAGATGCGTTACAGGAAATGACATACCGCGCAAAGTCTTTTTTCCCAGAACTTTCAGAAGAAGAATCCGTAGAAAAAGCATTGCATGAACCATTCTTTCTGGCACTTCAGTATGTAGATCATGATCACGTAGAGGAATTTTTAAATACAATGTCAATAAAGAAATTTGTAGCCTTTCATAAAGATGTTGACCTGCTAGACAAAACGAAAAAAATACTGCGTGAAATTCCAAACATTGCAGTATCTTCCTCCTTTCGTGATAACATGGAACTGACGGATGTCCGAGCACAAAAAGGACTTGTCCTAAAGAAGGTAATTCTTGATATGGGGTTAAAAGAAGAAGAAGTAATGGTCATGGGCGACAGCTTTAATGATGAAACGATGTTTCTTGAATTTACACATTCGGTTGCGATGGGAAATGCGATTGATGAAATAAAAGCAATGGCAAAATATATAACAAAGCGAAATGACGAAGATGGAGTTGCCTTTGCCATGAAGCAGGTTTTAGACAACGTTTGGGGTCAGTAAAGGGAAAACATGTCGTTAAGGGAGTTAAATAAAATGACAGAAAAAGAAGTCGACATTCTAAATCAAATTACGGAAGGTTTTCGAGGTTGTATCTTCATACAAAAGGAAGGTAAGACACTATTTTCTAAAAGTTATGGATACGCACATCTTGCAGACAAAATAGAAAATACGATAGAAACAAAATTTGCAACAGCATCAGCAGGTAAAGTATTCGTAGCAGTAGGAATATTGTCATTAATTGAGCAGGGTAAATTGTCATTTCAAAGTAAAATAAAAGATTTTTTAAAATTTGATTTGCAGAAAATAGATCCTCAAATTACAATTTTGCAGTTATTGACTCATACATCAGGTATTCCAGATTATTTTGACGAAAGTATTATGGAAGAATATGAAGAATTATGGATTGACTTTCCAAATTACAAAATAAGAAAGAATGAAGATTTGCTGTCACTTTTTATTCAAAAACCGATGATGTATGAAAAAGGAGAAAAATTTCAATACAATAATACAGGTTATGTAATTCTTGCTATGATAGTAGAAGCAATTCAAGAAAAAACATTTGATCTGTTTTTAAATAAGACTATTTTTCAACCATGCAAAATGAAGTCAACGGGATATTTTGAATTGGACATGCTTCCTGATAAATGTGCGCAAAATTATATTTATGATGAAAAAAGAAATGGATATCGGACAAATATTTATTCGGTAGATGTAAAAGGGACAGGTGCTGGAGGCGTATTTACAACAATATTAGATATTGAATTATTCTGGAAGAATTTATTGGCTGGAAATCTTATATCTAAAACAATGCTTGAAGAAATGTTGAAAAAGCAAGTTCAAGTAAGTGCAAATGACAATACAGCAGGATATGGATATGGTGTTTGGACAAGAATGTTCAAAGAACTTCATACGATAAATTTTCAAGGGTCAGATCCAGGAGTCAGTTTCTACTCTGAATATTGTATGGAAGAAGAATCAATTATAACAGTGGTTAGCAATTATGGAGATGATGTATGGAAGCTGATGAGAGAATTACGGGAAAACTTATATCAGCAGGAATAAAACCAGAAAAGGGATTGTATGAGTGAGAAAGATATTATAATAAGCCGCCCAAAGAAAAATGAATTACCAGAAATTCTGGATTTTTTTGAAGCGGTATTAAAAGATACATTTTTGACAAATGGACTGAGTAAAATGCAGGATTTACTGCAAGAAGAAATAATAGATAAAAAAAGATACATAATGCAGGATTTTGATTCCAATGGAGAGAAACGATATTTTCTTTTTGCAAAGTCTGAAAATGAAATTATTGGCTGCATGGAATATGGATTGTCAAATGAATTACTTAAAAACTGCACCAATCATGCAATGGATGACCTGTATGAAATTGGAACGATGTTTATACTTCCCAAATATCAAAAAGAAGGCATATCCATTCTTTTGCAAAAACAGATATTTAAAGCGCTCACTGAAATTGGAGAAACAGAATGCTGTTTTGACAGTGGATATCCAATTGCTCAAAAAATCTGGACAAAGCGATTTGGAAAACCGACATTCTATTTGAAGGATTTTTGGGGTGAAGGAGCACCTCATATGGTTTGGCGCATTGATATTAAAAAAGTGCTGGAAACTTTGTGACGATGAATACAAGAAGAGAAGATTCATGAAAAAATAAGAAATAAATTCTGAAAAAGAATTGAAAAATAAGCAGAAAAGCGAGAAGATGAAAGAAATAATTTATATCAGACAATTGCAGAATTCATATCAAATGTTTGATATGATATTGAAAACGTCTAAATAATTTTATAATGGAAAGAAGGAAAAAAATGAAACATAAAGCAGAGATTTTTGATCAGTTGCAATATCTTTATAAGGAAACAGGTTTTAATGATCATTATTTACATTGTGAAATTTCCTTCCATAAAGCGATAGAATTGCCTCGTTTCAAAAAAGCAATATGGCTTTTATTTCAGGCTATTCCAATTCTGACATATGCTTATATTTCAAATCACGGAAAATCCTATTGGAAAAAAGTAAGTGACATAAATATAAAAGATATCCTGTTTGTTACCAAAAAAGAAAATGAGTATAAATATTTTTTATATTCAACGCTATCTGAACAGGAAGCACCTCAGATGAAGATATGTTATTTGCAGTCGAACGAACCCAAAATCACATTTCTCATGAACCATATGGTATGTGATGCCAGTGGATTTAAAGAAGTGCTTTATCTATTATGTGCATGCTATAACGATTTTGCATTCGTTCAGAAAAACATGTGCAAAATAAGAATGCATGGTGACAGAGGACTTTCAAAAATCATCCAGTCTCTATCCTTGAAAGAAAAGATGAAAGTACTTCTTTTCGATAACAAAGAAAATAATGCGGAAAATCAGATTACATTTCCATTAAGTTATGATGAACCAGTGGAACCATATATTTTTAGAAAGACACTTTCAAAGGAACAGTCAAAAGCAATTCTTGCGTATGCCAAAAATGAAAATGTTACAGTCAATGATATTATATTAGCGGCATACTATCGTGTAATTTCTGATATCCTAGATAATAGAGGAGAAGAGCTGGTAATTCCGATTATGATCGATATGAGAAAATATCAGGTTGAACAACCGGAAAAATCACTGGCAAACTATGCATCTACCGTATTGACAAAATTAAAAGTTTCAAGAGATGAAACATTTTGGGAAACAGTCTCCAAAGTAAATGCACAGATGGAACAAAAAAAGAATCAGTATATGGGAATGAATGTTTTTGTGAAATCAGCATTGCTTTTTAATATTCTTGGTCAGAAATGCAGTTATGCGTTATTGAAAAAAGTATTACATAATCCTAAAATATGTATGACAAATATTGGAATTTTAGATCATAAAAAATTAAAGCTGGAAGGAATAGATATCTTTGCTGCATGGATGTGTGGTTCCATCAAATACAGACCGCATATACAACTTGCCGTTTCTACGTTTGGAGAACAATTTACCTTTACCAGCAATTTATATAGTAGCAAAAAAAATGCAAATGAGATAAATGATATGCTGACCCGTATGGAAAAGGAATTATTACATTTGCAGGATGTTTGCAGGTGATGGACTGTTAAGGAAGAAAATGCTATGAAATCAAACGAAAATGCAAAAAAAACAAAAAATACGTATAATTTGAAATAAGAAAAATAAAAACAATAATAATGAAAATCAGGAATTAGAAGAACTGATTACGACGTATCCATTCCAGAGCGGTGTATCTTGCAAATATAAATAACAAAATTTATTATAATCTTGCAAAATATGTTAAAAAATATTATAATGCTTATATCATACTAATCATATATGATTAGTTAAACGAAATTAGGCACTGTATGTTTTATAAGATGGGAGGGATTTTGAAATTGACCAAATTGAGTAAATATTCTCCTTTAATTTTTTTATTAATACCTTTAATTTTTATACCATTAGATTGGTATCAACATCTTATTGCTGTTACATATAAATATTTAAATGTAACTGGTATCTTTATTTTGTTTGAAAAACATGGAAGTATAGCTATTATCTATTTGTTATGTATAATGATTCAAATTATGTCAATTAAGAGTGAGCAATTTCTATTTCCTGCTGTAGCAGAAATTATATTAATCCTTGTCTTAACTTTTTATCCTTCTAACTATTTTCCAATAAAATTTGGAGGATTATATTTTCTTTCAACTCTATATATTGGCTACTTTATCGCAGTTATTTCTATAATGGTTAGTATCGTATTAAATGTAATAAAAACGGTACATGTGAATTCCTATAATAAGAGTTGAAGATAGAATAGTATAATACAAGGCACTCAGAATGATAACCCGATTTCTGAATCTGTCAGAAAAATTTTTACAAGATTTCATTTATCATCGGCTTTCAAAAAGCGCAAATATGTATTAAGTAAAGCGAAATCCATAAAAAAAACAGACCTTACACTTCATTGTAACGTCTGTTTTTTTGTAAGATAAGGTCTCTGAAATACAAAAAGTATAACGATAAGATTTTTGCTCAACTTTCCCGTAAAAGCCTAATAGGGTTAACGAAATAAATGAGGTGCTTTTTTTCTTGGTGACCTTGTTACAGAACTTTTTCGCGTTATGCAATATAATATATATATCAAATAATTGTGAAAAAAATAACACAAAGGAGGACGTGTATGAATAGAAAAACATTAATCATCGGTGGTGTTGCAGGTGGAGCTACAACGGCAGCAAGACTTCGAAGAAAAGATGCTGCAAGAGAAATTATTATTTTTGAAAGAGGTGCATATATTTCTTATGCGAATTGTGGCTTACCATATTATATTGGTGACGTTATAAAAAGCAGAGATGCCTTACTTTTACAAACACCAAAGCAGATGAAAAGCCGTTACAATATTGAGGTTCGGGTGCAAAATGAAGTAACAAAGATTTTTCCAGATGCGAAAAAAATACAGGTAAAGAATTTAAAAACAGATGAAATATACGAAGAAAGTTATGATGAACTTGTGATAGCAACGGGCTCTTCTCCTTTACGTCCACCAATTCCAGGTATTGATGGAGAAGGAATTTATACCTTATGGACAATACCGGATACAGATCGGATAAAAGATATTGTGGATCATAAAAAACCAAAGCATGCAGCAGTGATCGGCGGAGGTTTCATTGGACTTGAAATGGCAGAAAATCTTGTGGAAGCTGGTATAAAAGTTACCATCATAGAAATGCAGGATCAGGTTATGGCACCACTTGATATGGAAATGGCAAATCTTCTTCATGAAAATATACTTGCAAATGGGGTAGATTTGATTTTGCAGGATGGTGTGAAAGAATTTAAACATGAAGATGGTAGTATAAAAATAAAACTGTCCAGTCAAACAGAAGTAGTGACAGACATGGTGATTCTTTCGATTGGAGTAAAACCAAATAGTACCCTTACAAAAGAGGCTGGATTACAATTAAACCAAAGAGGTGGAATTGTTGTAAATGAATTTTTGGAAACCTCTCACCCAGACATTTATGCAGTAGGTGATGTGATAGAAGTAGAGAATTTCATTACAAAAGATAAGACAATGATTCCGCTGGCAGGGCCTGCAAATAAGCAGGCAAGAATACTTGCAGATACATTATCTGGTGATAGAAAAGCATACAATGGAACCATGGGAACAGCTGTTGCAAAAGTATTTGATTTACAGGCAGCGTCAACTGGGTTGAACGAAAAACAGTTGGTTGCTATGGGAAAAGTAAAAAATAAAGATTATTTTTCCATATTGATAAATCAGAAATCTCATGCTGGATATTATCCAGGTGCTGCTCCTCTTACGTTAAAACTGCTTTTTAATAAAGAAGGCAGAATCTTTGGTGCACAGGTAGTAGGGCAGGATGGAGCAGACAAGCGTATTGATACGATTGCAGTCACCATGCGCTTAAACGGGACAATCTATGATTTAGAAGAACTGGAACTAGCATATGCACCTCCATTTTCATCGGCAAAAGATCCTGTTAATATGCTTGGATTTGTTGCGGAAAATGTACTCAATGGATTGGTTTCTTTTAGCGAGTGGGATGAAGTAGACGCTATCCTTGCAGATGAAAAGAGAAAAGATAGTGTTATGGTTTTAGACGTAAGAGAAGAAGTGGAAGTTATGGTATCTGCGATAGAAGGAAGCGTTCCAATTCCATTAGGCGATTTAAAAGAGCGTTTGAATGAACTGGATAAGACAAAGCACATCATTGTTGTATGCGCAGTCGGTGTCCGTGCGTACAACGGCGCAAGAATTTTAATGCAAAATGGATTTGAAAAGGTATCGGTACTCTCTGGAGGAATGTCTTTTTATAAATCTATGCATTATGATAGAAAAAACGTTGAATTGATAAAAGGGGGAGATGAAACGATGTCTTTAGAAAAAAGTCTGGATGCAACATCACAAAAAGAACTAAAAGTTTTGGATTGCTGCGGTCTGCAATGCCCTGGCCCCATTGTCAAGGTTAACGAAGCAGTTAGTGAGATGAAAGAAGGAGAAGTGCTAAAAGTTTCTGCCACGGATATGGGGTTTGCAAGCGATATTGGCTCCTGGTGCAGAACAACAGGCAATACACTCGTAAAATCTGAACGTATAAACAAAGAAAACGTGGTTTACATAAAAAAAGGAACGGATACATGTGAAGTACCAGGAACATTTCAAAAAGGGCAGGATGTTGTTTTACCACAAGGAAAAACCATGATTGTATTCAGTGGAGATTTAGACAAAGCATTAGCTTCTTTTATTATAGCAAATGGAGCAACAGCCATGGGAAGACCGGTTACAATGTTTTTCACTTTCTGGGGATTAAATATCTTAAGAAAAGGTCAGTCTGTTCCAGTAAAAAAGACTATCATTGAAAAAATGTTTGGTTTTATGATGCCAAGAGGACCAAAAAAATTAAAAATTTCAAAAATGAATATGGCTGGAATGGGTACAGCAATGATGAAAAAAGTAATGCAGGATAAGAATGTAAATTCACTGGAAGAACTTATGCAACTGGCAATGAGAAGTGGTGTGAAAATTGTAGCATGCACCATGTCCATGGATGTCATGGGACTCAAAAAAGAAGAACTGATTGACGGCATTGAATACGCAGGTGTGGCATCTTACCTAGGTGATGCAGAAAATGCAAATGTAAATCTATTTATCTGATATGAAAAGTCTACATATCAATAAAAGCATCAAGTAAAAATATCAAGTAAAAATGTAAAATAAAAGCGTTCAAAAAAACATTAGAAAATCTATTGTTTTATGAGCGCTTTTATGTATTAAATGAAAATTTCTTGAAATTTTATCATAGCAAAAACCAATAGTTAAACAACTTAAAGATTCATGGTTTTATGCTCAGATGACTTGTAATGGAATCAGAAACCGTAAAGGTAACAGGACCATAATAGGCTGGGGCAACACTGGCTTCACTAAAGGCAATCATCAGATGACCGTAGTTATCGAAATAGTAATCGACGTTTGGCGCAATCTGATAAAAATCGCCATTACTGTTAGGAGAATCGGAATAAAAATACATGGTTTCGCTATCCTGTGCCATTTTACTTTTCATTTGTGCTTTAATATCACTACTGATTTCGCCTATATAGTCATAGCCTGTTGGAAAAATATCTTTTAATGTCACCATTTTTCCAGAGCGCTTATCAATGTTATAGTAGCGTACCTGTTCGTTCCCATCTGCTTTCGTAATAAGAGCAGATACTTCTAATGTAAACCAGGTACTGGAATCTGTAATCACCTCATAAGTAACATCAAGGCTACTATAGCCTTCTTTCGTGGAAGCAATATCCTGCTTGAATTGTGAGACAAGTGTATCAATATATGCTTTTGTAGAAGCATTTACATCAGACAATCCAGATGCGGAAGTATTTGCCTGACTGGAAGAAGTCTCTTTCTGGCTGCTTTCCTCAGAGGTGGAAGTGCTAAGGGAAGCATCGGAAGCTTTTGGGTATTTTACCTTTGCCTGATTATGGTTATCATCGTAAAAATATTCCCGAATCGTTATTACTTTTATGTAAGGACCGATCAGTGGAAGCTTTTCCATGGCATAAGCAATCTTAGGACTTAAATTAGGCAGGATAAAAAGAAGAAGAACACATGCTGCAACAACACTTAAAATCCGGCGTTTATAGCGCAACAAAGATTTTTCCTTCTGGAATTGTATCGCTTCAACAATATAAGCGTCATCGATTTGGTCCAGACTATCTATTATTTTAAAATCTTTCATCATACAGCCCCTCCTGAATCAAATGTTCCTTTAAGCTTTTGCGAATGCGATATAATTTTACTTTTATCGTGGATTCTTTTAGATCAAACCGCTGTTGCAGCTCCTTTGTCGTATCCATAAAAAAATATCTGCGAACAAATAAAACCCTGTCAATCTGAGTTAATTTTGATAAAAAAACATTGATTTCAAAAACGAGCGTCTGATGATTGATGTTCTCATCCAGACATTTCTGACTTGGTATAATTTCTTCAAGTTCCTCGATGGGCTGACATAGATATGGAAAACTTCTTTTGGCAGCATTGGATTTTCTATACTTGTCTAAAGCAAGATTTCTGGTTATTTTACCAAGAAAAGAAGAAAGATGAAGTGGCTTTTGCGGCGGAATCAAGTCCCAGACACGCATCCAGGTATCATTTACACATTCTTTTACATCTTCTTCGTCTTTTAATACATTCCAGGCAATTTTGAAACAATAATTTCCATATTTTGAATGGGCAACTGATACAGCAGATTCTTTCCGCTGTTCAAATAATTCAATAATTCGTTGATCCTCCATTTGATATCCTCCGTGAATTCATTTTACATCTATATAGACGTAAGAAATACAAGTCAGGTTACAAAAAAAAAGAAAATATTTTCTGATTTTGCCATTTTTTTTAAAATGAATTATAATAAAAATGATTTATGACATAATACGCAATTGCGAAACTTATTTTATATAAAATTCTAAAGTGAATATTACCAAAAGAAGGCTCCGATGCGGTGGCAAGTCGCCATTCTTTTGGCAAATTCACCTACTATATCAAGTTCCCAACATAGTTTCGCAAACGATTATATGACATAAGTCAAAAAAGGAGTATATAATGCCAAGACCAAGGAAATGCAGACGAATCTGCGAACTTCCCGATGCACAAGGATTTGAGCCAATCGGAAAAGTCAGCGAAGAGATGATTGTTTTAAACATAGATGAATATGAAGTAATACGATTGCTGGATTATGAGAAATTAACACAGGAGCAGTGCGCATTACAGATGAATGTAGCGAGAACAACAATAACCAAAATATACGATCAGGCAAGGTATAAACTTTCAGATGCACTGCTGAATCGTAAAAAACTGCTTGTTTCTGGAGGGGATGTGTTACTTTGCCCCAAGAGTGAAACTTGTTGTAAGAAAAGCTGTTGCCATGACTGTTCGGTACAAAAGGTTTGTAAAAAAATATAAGTAACTTAAATATCAGCCGGTAAGAGAAGAACTTCCGTATGCAGCGATTTTAATGATTAGAGCAGCAATATCTCTTGACGGAAGAACGGCATCTTCCTCCAGCCATTTTTTAAGAATTCCAAGTGCGCCATTTGCAAAAAAAAGAAAAATATAATCTCCCTGTGGATGTGTTGCAAAAGCGGGATTGCTCTCGGAAAAAAAGTATTGTTTTCCAATAATATTTAAAATCTTTTTTTGAAATGTCATATCATTATTCTTGTTTAGCAGAATATGAAACAGTTCTTTATTTTCTTTCACATAATCAACGAGTTTTTCTAAACCTTCAATTGGAAACTGCGAAGGATGCGTAAAATTACATGAGGCAAGATACGTATCAACGCCATCAATCAATTCCTGCTCCACCTGTTCTAAAAGATCATATGGATCTTTAAAATGTAAATAAAAAGTCGTCCGGTTAATGTCTGCGGACTCACATAACTCTTTTACTGTAATTTTGGTAATATCTTTTTTTCCTAATAATTCAATAAAACTATGTTTTAATGCCATTTTTGTATATTGTACACGTCGGTTTGTCTTATTGGATTCCATAAAACCCCTTCCTATCTGCTAAAAAGCGATACTGATAATTATAAAATATTATACCTTTATTTTTTGTTCAATTCAATCAAAAGTCAGATTATAATAAAATGTTTTATAAAAGACATATTAAAAACATGTGTTGATATTATGACAGAATGTCTATATCTGCGGATTGATTTTTCAAAGCTTCGTTTCTATACTAAACCTAAGCGAGAACCTTAAACACATAGAGATAAGCATTGAAAGCGTAGTTCTCGCATAATGTGGGAGATATACAGCTAAAATACAGCTTTAAAATTTATGAAAAATAAGTTTCGCAATTGTCTAAAAAATGAAATTGGTTAAGAGGAGGAACATATGGCATTTATTGAATTTAAAAATGTAAAAAAAGAATATAAAACAGGAGATGTTGTGATTGCAGCAGTATCGAATTGTTCTTTTGTCATAAACGAAGGAGAACTGGTTGTTATTTTAGGACCATCAGGGGCAGGTAAAACAACGGTTTTAAACTTGCTTGGCGGGATGGATTATGCCACCAGTGGTGATATTTATGTGGAGACAAAAGAAATTCACCAGTATAGCAAAAAAGATTTGGTTTTTTACAGGAGAAATGACATTGGATTTGTATTTCAGTTTTACAATCTGATTGGAAATCTTACAGCACTTGAAAATGTGGAACTTGCCACACAGCTATGCAAAGATGCCCTGGATCCAAAAGATATTTTGGAAAAGGTTGGATTACAAGAACGCATGAACCATTTTCCATCCCAGATGTCAGGTGGAGAGCAGCAAAGAGTATCTATAGCACGTGCAGTAGCCAAAAATCCGAAAATTCTATTATGTGATGAACCAACGGGTGCGCTCGACAGTGCTACTGGACAAAAAATTATTGAACTTTTAAAAGATACCTGTAAGAAGATGAAAATGACGACGATACTGATCACACATAATGCAGCAATCGCACAAATCGCAGATAAAGTAATCCATATCAAAAATGGAACAGTGGAAGCAATTGAAGTGAACGAAAATCCAAAACGTGTTGATGAGATTGTGTGGTGATTGTATGCTTTTAAAAAATATGATACGGAAAATAAGAAAATCTCTGGGGAGATATCTGTCTATATTTTTCATAATTTTTGTAGGCATCGGTTTCCTTTCCGGAATACAGGCAGCCTCCAGTGATATTAGAAATTCTTTGCAGACATATTATCAGGATAAAAAATTAATGGATATAAAAATGCAATCGGCAAAAGGGTTTACGACGGAGGATAAGGCTAAGATTGAGAGCATAAAAGGAATATCAGAAGTTGTTTTGACGCAGTCGATGGATGTACTGGATAAAGAGGGAAAAGTCATTCGTTTGCATGCGCTTACAACAAATATGAATCAACTCAATCTGATAAAGGGAAGTATGCCCAAAACAGATACGCAGGCGGTTGCAGATGCAAAAAAGTATAAAATTGGAGATCAGATACAAATAAAAACGAACGTAGATGGGATTTTGAAAAACACAACATTTACCGTTGTAGGAACGGTAGAATCACCACTGTATGTAAAAGGAGATTATGGCAGTTCTACTCTTGGAGATGGAACACTGAATTCTTTCTTTTTTGTAAGGGAAGAAAATTTTACACTTCCAGTATCTACAGAAATGGATGTTTTGATCAAGAAAAGTAATTCTGACTATTTTTATACAAGTGCTTATACAGCAGCAGTTAAAAAAATGGAAACTAAAATTGAAGACATAAATACCAAAGAAAATACAGGCTGGTATGTGACAAATCGTAATGATTTTTCTGGATATAAAGATTTACAGGATTCTACATTTATGATTGATAAAGTAGCAGTTGTGCTACCAGTATTTTTTATACTTATCGTTATACTAATGACATCAAATACCATGGCACGTATGATATTAGAGGAACGCGCAGAGATGGGAACGATGTTGTCTCTAGGGTACAAACACATTCCGATTACAGCAACCTATTTAGGCTATGTACTTTCGGCTACGATACTTGCAGGTGTACTTGGATTTTTTGCAGGAAGCAGGAGCATCCCGATTGTAATTTACAATACATTTCAAAAATTCATCATGCCCTCTTTAAAATTATCATATTCTTATGAGCAGCTGGTACTTTTTGTACTGATAGCAATGATACTGATGTCTGCTGTAACAATTTTCTTTTGCGCCTTGGAATTAAGACAGATACCAGCGAGACTGCTTCGTCCGATACCACCGAAAAAGGGCAAGAAAATTCTTGCAGAGCAGATACCATTCTTGTGGTCACATCTGAATTTTACATGGAAAGTAACCATTCGAAATATGTTTCGGTATAAGCAAAGAGTATTTATGATGATTGTTGGTGTTGCGGGCTGTAGTGCACTTCTTCTGACAGGTTTTGGACTTAAAAAAAGTATCAATGGCGTGACACAAAAACAATTCCATGAGATTTTTCAATATGAAGCATTTGTGACATTTAAAAATGAAGTAAGCACAATAGAGAATGCTACACAGGAAAATTTAAAGGAAGAGGGTATTGAAAATCCACTACTTATCAGACAAAATCAGACAGAAGTGTCAAAATCGAAAAAAAGTTATGAAGCCTATATGGTCGTAAGTAGTGATATGTCTCAGTTCTATAAATATTATCATCTGACGGACAGCACAAAAAAAAGCAGCATTCGACTTACCAATAATGGTGCAGTTATAACAAAACGAGTGGCAGATCTATTGCAGGTAAAAACAGGCGATACCATAAATGTGAAAAACAATAAAAATGAAATAAAAAAAGTAACGATAAATGCAATTGCGGATAACTACATTGGAAATTATATTTATTTCAGTGCAAATGCTTATCAAAAGGTATTTGGTACAAATGCGACGTATAACATGTTTGTATGTAACTACCATACATCCAATGAAAAGCAACTGACGGATAAACTAATGAAACAGGAAAATGTTTTAAACATAACCTATCAGAAGGATATCATACAAAAAGCGGCAGATGGTTTTTCCAGTCTGGATGGTGTGATTGTTCTGATTGTGGTCGTAGCAGTTTTACTTTCAATTATCGTTTTGTACAATTTAACCTCCATTAATCTAAGTGAAAGAAAACGAGAAATAGCAACGCTAAAGGTGCTTGGATTTACAGAAGTGGAAGCAAACTCCTATATTTACCGGGAAGCTTTTTTCCTCACACTATTAAGCATTGGTATAGGATTAATTCTTGGAAAATTTATGCACAGCTTTGTCATTACAACCATACAGGGTGAAAATACAACATATTTAAGCAGCATTGATGGAATGAGTTATGTATGGTCTGTTCTGATTTTACTTGCCGTTGCATTCCTCATGCAGCTTGTAACTTACTTAAAGATTCGTACAATTGACATGATTGATTCTTTAAAATCAGTGGAATAAATGAAAAAAACTATAAATAGATTAACCAAAAAGATTTCTTTTGGGTTAATCTATTTTTTATGGAATCCTTCTAAGGAAGGTTTGTTTCAAATATTGTAAAAAATACGATATTAGAGAGAATTGCTGTTAAGAGATGTCTGAATATGTTCCAACATAATTTTTGCAGGATTAGAAAACACCTGATATTTTTTCCAGACGATATCAAGATGAGCTTCTAATGTTGGAAAGAGAGGCCTGAAACACAGATTGTTATTTCCAGAAGTGTTAACAAGTCTATCAAGACAAAGGGCAGAACCGATACCTTCTTCTACCATAATGGCAGCATTGTATAACAGATTATATGTTGCAACAATATTTAATTCATCTGGGTTTTTACCAATCCATTTAGTAAAGACTTCACTGACCATAGATTGAGCGGAGCATAAAAGAGGAATTTCGTAAAGATCTTTTGGATGAATCACTTCTTTGGAAGCAAGCGGATTATCCTTGGTCATTAATAGTCCCCAGATATCAGTTGTTGGAAGACGTAAAAAATCATATTTTTTGAAATCACTAGGTTCTATTAATATGCCAAAATCTAGAAGTCCGTTTTCCAGACGTTCTTTAACACTGTCGGCGTTCCCGCTGAAAAGATGGTATTGGATTAGAGGATATTCCATCTGCAGCTTTTTGACTATTTTTGCAATTGTACGAATAGCCTCGGTTTCTGCGCTCCCAATATAAACATTACCCTGAAGCTGATTTTCGGATTTGCTTATCTCAGATTCTGTTCTGTTCACAAGAGTGATGATTTCTTCTGCTCTTTTACGAAGAAGGATTCCCGATTCTGTAAGTGATATATTTCTACTGCCTCGGATAAGAAGCGTAGTTCCTAGTTCTTCTTCTAACTCCCGAATTTGTCGGGATAAAGTAGGTTGTGTCAGATGAAGAAAATCTGCTGCTCCAGAGATACTTTCTTCTCTTGCAATCGCTAAAAAATAACGTAATACGCGAATATCCATTTCTAAAAAATCTCCTTTTCAAAGATAATTCTACTCTATTTATTATAACACTCTTATATATGCCTTTGAAGCATATAAAACCATAAAATATAAGTATTTGCTATACAAAGAATTGCAGAATAGAATATAGGAAAGAAGGATGAAAGAATGAATAAAAAATGGATTATTTTTACACTGGCATTAGGAGTGTTTAGTATTATTAACACGGAAATGGGTGTTGTTGGGATATTACCGTTATTATCACAGCAATTTGGAATAAGCATTAGTAAAGCTGGATTGTTTGTCAGTCTGTTTGCACTTGCAGTGGCGGTATCAGGACCGATTATGCCACTGCTACTATCAGGAGTGAACCGAAAAAAATTAATGTTGCTCGTACTACTGGCATTTTTAATAGGAAATCTGGTGCAGGCGTATACGAATAATTTTTGTATTGCACTAATTGCAAGAATAGTACCTGCTTTTTTTCAACCAGTTTATGTTTCTCTGGCATTTAGTATTGCGGCAGGACAGGCGACCAGGGTAAAGGATATACCAAAATTCGTGGCAAAAGTGATGATGGGGGTATCTGCGGGAATGGTACTTGGGGTTCCAGTTGTGAGTTTATTGGCAAATACCATATCTCTACGCATAGGAATGTTGTCTTTTACACTGGTAAATCTTTTCGTTCTTGTCATTACGTGGATTGTATTTCCAAGTATGCCAGTCCTTGAGAAGTTATCATATGGAGAACAGGTAAGTGTTTTGAAAGAACCAGTTGTATGGATATCCATAATCGCAGTGGTCTTTTTAAACGGAGCAACATTTGGCGTATATAGTTACTTTGCAGAATATATGGAAAAAGTGGCAGGGTTTTCAAATCGGATGATAAGTGTTTTGTTATTTGCATATGGCATAACCAATATGATAGGAAATGTTCTTGGAGGTAAAGGATTAAGTAAGCGCCAGAACCGACTGGTCAGCACTTTTCCAATGATTATGATTTTACTCTTTTTTTCAATACTCTTATGGGGGAGGTTTTCTTTTTATATGGGAATAGTCATTGTGGTGTGGGGAGTTTTAGCTGGAGTGGGAGCAAATATAAATCAATACTGGATTATATCCGTGGTAGAAAAGGCACCCGACTTTGGAAATGGTCTTTTTTTGGCGGCAACGAATTTAGGAACAACAATTGGAACAATTATATGTGGGTTTGTAATTACAGGAATGGGAATATCTTTCGTCTATTTAGGAGGAATACTGCTGTTTCTCCTTGCAACAATTTTTGTCCTTTTTAGAACACTAATTTTAAAGCCAGAGTTTCGCCAGAAAGCAACCAGAGGTAAAGCATGAAAGAAAATGAATTGTGTAAATATGACTAAAAATAGCAGCCATATCCATCCAACTGAGCACAATATCTATTTTGATATTACAGAATAATGATTTTAAAAAACGAAATATAACTGCATTTACAAGTGACATCAAAAAAGGCTTGACCTTAAGTCAGATTAAGGATATATGCTTGAAAAGTAATCATAAATGGTCTTGTTTTATTGCATTTTACAGGATTAAAACAAGATGAATTGAGAAAGGAAAGTTGAAATGAATCATGAATTAAATACTAGAAAAAAGACATTTGTTGAAAGTGAAAAAGTAACGATAAACCAAATATCATATAAGAATAGATATGGTATTACCATATCGGCAGATTTGTATCAGCCAAAAGATATGGAGGAATCCAAGAAGTATCCAGCTATTATAATTGGAACACCATATGGAGGAGTAAAGGAACAAGGAGCAGGAATTTACGCACAGACACTTGCGGAACGTGGATTTGTTACCGTTGCATTTGATGAATCCTATAATGGGGAAAGCAGTGGAAAACCAAGACATATTTCATCACCAGATATCTTTGTTGAAGATTTTAGTGCAGGAGTAGACTATCTGGGAACACGTTCTTATGTAGATAGAAATAAGATTGGTGCGATTGGAATTTGTGGGAGTGGTGGATTTGCACTTACCGCCACACAAGTGGATCATCGTATTAAGGCGGTAGCGACAGCAAGTATGTACGATATGAGCCGTGTGAAACGATTTGGCTGGGAAGACAGTATGACAGAAGAACAAAGAAATGAATATTTAGATCAGTTGGGAGAACAGCGCTGGAAAGATTTTGAAAATGGAAATCCACAACTTACGCCTCAATTTCCAAGTGAAATCCCAAATATCGAATTAGATCCTATCACGAGTGAGTTCTTTGAATATTATGTTAAACCAAGAGGACATCATGAGAATTCAATCGGGGCATTTTCAATTACGAGTGATATGTCATTTATGAATTTTTCGCTTCTTGCACATTTGGAATCGATTTCACCAAGACCAATTTTGTTCATTATGGGAGAAAACGCACATTCACGATATTTTACAGAAGAAGCATATAAAAAAGCTGTTGAACCTAAAGAACTTTATATTGTAGCGGGCGCAAGACACATTGACTTGTACGACAGAACCGATTTGATACCATTTAACAAATTAGAAAACTTTTTTAAAGAATATTTAAAATAAGGCATATTTCAAAATTAGCCAAAAGTATATATTAAAATTTAGGAGGAAATAAGATGGAAAACAATATAAAAATGCCACATATCGCATTAGGAACATGGTCATGGGGGACAGGTTTTGCCGGCGGAGACCAGGTGTTTGAAAACAATCTGGGAAAGAAAGAATTGAAATCAGTATTTGATGCAGCTATGAAAAATGGACTTAATCTTTGGGATACAGCTGTTGTTTATGGCATGGGTGCATCCGAAGAAATTCTTGGAAGCTTTGCAAAGACTTACCCAAGGGAAGGCATATTTTTATCAACAAAATTCACACCACAGATAGCAGGAGAATCCGCAGATCCGGTTGCTGATATGTGCGAAGCCAGCCTGAAGCGTCTGGGCACCGATTATATAGATATTTACTGGATTCACAATCCTTCAGATGTTGAGAAATGGACAAAGTATCTGATACCACTTGTAAAAAATGGTAAGGTAAAAAGAGTTGGTGTTTCTAACCACAATTTAGATGAGATTAAGCGTGCAGAAAGTATTTTGGCGAAAGATGGTATTCATATTTCTGCAATACAAAATCACTACAGCCTTCTTTACCGCTCTTCTGAAGAAGGTGGAATTCTGGATTACTGTAAAGAAAATAATATTACATTTTTTGCATATATGGTACTGGAACAGGGCGCACTCAGCGGAAAATATAATACAAAAAATCCGCTTCCGAAAGGGAGCCAGCGTGCAGCGACCTATAACCCTGTTTTGGGGAAAATAGAAGAACTTACCAGTGAAATGGGAAAAATCGCAGAAAAACATGAAGCCAATATATCACAGATAGCGATAGCATGGGCAATTGGTAAAGGAACAACACCAATCATTGGTGTAACAAAGCCAGCGCATGTAGAGGATGCAGCAAAAACAGCAGAAATCAAATTAAATGCAGAAGAAATGGGAAGTCTGGAACGTATTGCGTCAAGAGCAGGTGTAGATACAAGAGGTGCATGGGAACATCTGATGGCATAAATGTGAGTGGTTATATTTCTATTGTCACGGAATAAAAACGAATAAATACTATCATGACAAACTTGCAAATGGAATTCATGATAGTATTTTTAATATAAAAATATATTATGTAAAAAAGAATAGGAGCGAAATTATTTATGACAATTAAAGAAGCATCAGAAATAACTGGAATTACAATAGATAATTTAAGATATTACGAGAGGATAGGACTGGTACCGGAGGTGCCAAGAGCGTCATCTGGAAATAGAAACTATGATGATATATCCTTAAACTGGATTAATTTTGTTATGTGCTTCAAACGAGGAGGAATGTCTCTGGAGTCCATTCGTGAATACATTCAATTAGCTTTGAAAGGAGAAGAGACAAAACCAGCCAGAAAAGAAATTTTGTATGAAGCAAAAGAAGAATTAGAAAAGAAAAAATCTGAGATTCAAGAGAGTTTAGATGTCATTAATTATAAATTAGATACGTATGAGCAAGAGTGTGGACCTATCACAATAGAGATGGTGAATGCGTGGAAAAAGGCAAGAAAACAAGAAAATTGAACAATCAGAGAATAATACTTGACATTAAGTGCGGTTAAGGGTTTAGCCTTATATCAAGCAATGCACCATATGTTTGGTAAATGTAAATCACTTGCTATGCTAGGTAAATTTACCAAAAGAATGGCGACTTGCCTAATTGTTAGTGAAACAAGAAGGAGAAAAAAATGAAAGTAACATTAATTACAGGAAGTGCACATAAGAATGGCACATCTGCTTTATTAGCAGAAAAGTTTATAGAAGGAGCACTAGACGCAGGACATGAAGTATTCCGTTTTGATGCAGCATTTGAAACAGTACATCCATGCCTGGCATGTGAGCATTGCGCTTCACACAACACGGAGTGCGTATATAAGGATTCAATGGAAAAGCTGAACGAAAAGTTGATTGATGCTGATGTGATAGCTTTTGCATCACCACTATATTATTACACTGTATCAGCACAACTTAAGGCAGTTATGGATAGATTTCATGCGAAAAATGCAATCATATCAGGAAATAAGAAAGCAGTCATGCTTGCAAGTGCATATGGCAGCGATGATCAGACATTTGAAGCAATGAATAAAATGTTCGAATCAAGTCTTCAATTTCTAAATTGGGAAAATGCGGGAACCGTGTATGCAACGGGCAGCCCTGTTAGAGAAATGCTAGAGGCGACAGATTTCCCGAATCAGGCATATATACTTGGAAAGAACTTAAAATAAGATATGTAAATGTTTCATTGACGGAACAATTTCATATTCACATGTAACTTTTGAACAGGCAATTGCGAAATGCTGCAAAATTTTTTATCTATTGGGTGAATTTACCAAAAGAATGGTGACTTGCCACCGCATTGGAACCTTCTTTTGGTAATATTCACTTTAAAGTTCTATATAATACGAGCTTTGCAATTGCCTAATATAACTTTTGAATTATGAAAGGAGAATTATTATGCCAGTAATTACAGTAGAAGCAGGGAAATTAAACAAGGAACAAAAAGGACAGTTGGTGAAAGATTTGACAAGTAAGGCAGCTGAGATTATGAACATCCCAGAACAGGCTTTTTACGTTTTCCTGAAAGAAAATGATATGGAAAATATCGGAGTCGCTGGAAAATTGTTATCTGAGAGAGAAGCTTAACATTGTATAACACATTTTATATTCAGCTATCAGTTGTAAAACTGATAGCTGTTTTCATAAGCAGAATAAGAGGTGAAAAAGTCATGCGTACAAAAATTAAAATTATATGTCTGAATTTATTAGGCATTTTACTCTTTTAAAACACTTGAGAACACTAATAAACGCATAAAACATGCATTTTAAAAAGGTTTACCAAAATATCTTGACTTTGAGTGAACTTCAAGGAGTAATCTATAATAGAATAAGTTTCAACATCAAGGAGGAAGTAAAAAATGGAAGCAAAAAAATTAGGATTTGGGTTTATGAGATTACCAGTATTGGATGAAAATGATCCAACAAGTATTGATTTTGAACAACTGAATAAAATGGTAGATACTTTTTTAGAAAGAGGATTCACATATTTTGACACTGCTTATATGTATCATAATTATGAAAGTGAAAGAGCACTTAAAAAGGCCTTGGTAGAAAGACATGATAGAAATAGCTATACGGTTGCTACCAAATTACCAACCATGTTTTTAAAACAGCAGGAGGATTTGGAAAGAATATTCAACGAGCAGTTAGAAAAAACAGGGCTGGAATATTTTGACTATTACTTACTTCATAATTTAAATATTGATCATTATGAAATTGCTAAAAAGTTTGATGCATTTTCATTCATTAGTCAAAAGAAAGCAGAAGGAAAAATAAAAAACATTGGTTTTTCTTTCCATGATAATGCAAAATTATTGGATGAAATATTAACAGCGCATCCAGAAGTGGATTTCGTACAACTTCAGATCAATTATTTAGACTGGAATAATGAAAGCATACAGTCTGGAAAATGTTATGATGTGGCAGTAAAACATGGGAAAAAAGTAGTCGTTATGGAACCAGTAAAAGGTGGTGCACTTGCATCCGTTTCAGCTGCGGCAGAAGAAGTATTTCAGTCATATAATAAAGCTTTATCAGTTCCGTCCTGGGCAATTCGCTTTGCAGCAAGTAATAAAAATGTAATGATGGTATTAAGTGGAATGTCGTCGATAGACCAATTATTGGATAATACAGACTATATGCAGGAATTTAAACCATTTAATAAGGAAGAATATGATATAATAGATAAAGTAGTAAAAATCATTCATGAGTCAATTGCGATTCCATGTACAGCTTGTCAGTATTGTGTGGAAGGGTGTCCAAAGCAGATTGCGATTCCAAACTATTTTGCACTCTATAATGCGGAAAAGCAGTCAACAGGGAATGGATTTTCCATTCAGCAGGTATATTATGGAAATTATGCTAAGACACATGGAAAAGCATCAGATTGTATCGGATGTAAAAAATGTGAAAAAAGCTGTCCACAACATTTAGAAATCACAAAATATTTAAAAGATGTTGCAGCAGTATTTGAAAATTAGTACGATTTAGGAGGTCTTTTTGTGGAAGCACATGAAGTATTACAAAAAGTAAAAAATCAGGAAATGACAATCGAAGCTGCAGAGCAGTTTTTTAAGAGGCTTCCATTTGAAGATATGAACTACGCAAAACTGGATACGCATAGAAAATTAAGAACCGGATTTGCAGAAGTCATTTTTTGCAGTGGAAAATCTGATGAACATCTTTTGAATATTTTTGGAAAATTATATGAAGAAGATGGAGAAGTATTTGGTACAAGAGCTTCGATGGAACAGTATCTTTTGATCAAAGAAACGTATCCAATGACGGAGTATGATCCACTGTCCAAAATTATAAAAATAGAGAAAAAAGATAAAAAACGGATTGGGAAAATTGCTGTCTGCACAGCGGGTACAGCAGACATCGCTGTTGCAGAAGAAGCAGCCCAGACGGCAGAATATTTTGGAAGTAATGTAGAACGTATTTATGATGTCGGCGTCAGCGGAATTCATCGCTTGATGAATCGTCTGGAGCTCATTCAGAGCGCAAACTGTGTAATTGCAGTTGCTGGTATGGAAGGTGCACTGGCAAGTGTTATGGGCGGTTTAGTCAATAATCCTATAATTGCAGTCCCAACGTCCATAGGATATGGTGCGAATTTTCATGGACTATCAGCATTACTGACGATGATTAATTCCTGTTCAAACGGAATTGCTGTTGTAAACATTGATAATGGATATGGAGCAGGGTATATAGCCACACAGATTAACAGACTGGGGGAGAAATAATGGAAGAAATTTTATACCTGGAATGTTACTCTGGAATCAGCGGAGATATGACCGTTGCAGCATTGCTGGATTTAGGAGCAGATCAGGCAGTTTTAAAAAGAGCACTGGACAGCCTAAAAATAGATGGATTTCAGACGCAGATAAGCAGGGTGAAAAAATCAGGAATTGATGCCTGTGATTTTACGGTGCTGTTAGATGAGAAACATGAGAACCATGATCATGACATGAAGTATCTGTATGGGATAGACGACAGGAACGTAACTTTGCATAGTCACGAGCATGAACATGGTAAAACAGATACCTTGCATATTCATGAGCATGAACATGGCAAAACAGATACCTTGTATAGCCACGAGGACGAGCATGAACATGGTAAAACAGATATCTTACATAGCCACGATAGCCACGAGGACGAACATGAGCATGGCAAAACAGATACCTTACATGGCCACGAGGACGGACATGAGCATGGCAAAACAGATACCTTACATGGCCACGAGGACGAGCATGAACATGGTAAAACAGATATCTTACATGGCCACGAGCATACACACGAACACCGAAACATGTCAGAGATTATTGATATTATTCAAACAGCAGATATATCGCAAAATGCAAAGAATCTTGCAAAAAATATATTTGAAATTTTAGGGCAGGCAGAAGCAAAAGCACATGGGATTCAATTACAACAGGTTCATTTTCATGAAGTTGGTGCAGTAGATTCAATTGTAGATATCATTGCAGCTGCAGTATGTCTGGATAATTTGAATGTAAAAACAGCAGTAATACCTGTTTTATATGAAGGAAGTGGATTTGTACGTTGCCAGCACGGCATGATTCCAGTGCCGGTTCCTGCGGTTTTAAACATCATAAATGCGCATGATATCACCTTACATTTAACAGGAGAGAAGGGCGAATTTGTGACCCCGACAGGAGCCGCAATTGTAGCGGCAATCAAAACCACGGATAAATTACCACTGCAATTTAAAGTCTCCCGCATTGGAATTGGAGCTGGTAAAAGAAATTATGAAAAACCAAGCCTTTTACGTGCAATGATACTAGAGTACTAAGAAAAAAATAATATATTTCAGGATTAATAGTAGAAATATTTCATAAAAATCTGTATAATATACATAGGTATTTAGAAAAATCAGATAAAGGAGTGATTGAGGATGTCAGTATTAATAGTTACCAAGGAAACTTTTCAAAAAGAGGTTTTAGATTCTGATTTACCTGTTGTTATTGATTTTTGGGCAGCATGGTGCGGTCCGTGTAAAATGCTTTCTCCTATAATTGATGAACTTTCTGATGAGATGGCAGATGTGAAATTCTGTAAGATTAATGTAGATGAACAGCCTGATCTGGCCTCTCAATTTTCAGTCATGTCTATACCGTCATTATTTTTGTTTAAGAATGGAAAACAATCAGATAAAATGGTGGGGGTAAGACCAAAAGCAGAGATTCGGCAAATGATTCTAGGTAGTTCATAAGAATGCTTTTGTGAATTTTATCCAGATGTAATACGAAAAGTTACATAAGGAATAAGAAAAGAAGCCTTACGTATGAAAATATCAAGGGCTTCTTTTTTATGTATTTGTTTGCATAAAATGAATAATTACATGAAAGAATAATTCAGATTGAGTCGTTTGAGTTGTCTTTGGGAACATATTCTATAATATCTGAAATGTCACAATGTAAGATTTCGCAAAATAAATCAATCGTATTTGTTGTAATGGGTTCATTATGAGACATCCGGCGTAGCGTATTGCTACTAATGTGATGATAATAGATTAGCTTATACTTGGACATTTTTTTTGTTTTTAGAGTTTCCCAAAAGGGTTTATAGGATATCATGTAAAACCTCCTTATATATATGTAAGTATCCTATCGTAACAGTAACAAATTGCACATATGTAATATATTACATAGGGGCAATATATTGAACACTTGCGAATTAGTACAAAAGGTCTATAATTTAAAAGGATATTAGACTGCAGATTTTGTGTTGATTATAACGTGCGTGGAAAAGTATTTTATATGAAATCTGTAAAGGTTGCAATTAAATTATAGAAAATAACAACAAGAGGACAGAGAAGGAAGACAGGAGATACTATGACAAGGAAAAGAAGTTTACTTTTTAAAATTATGCAGGGATTTTTATTAATTACGCTAATAGGAGCGGCGATAACCGCTTTTGGTGTATTTAACATAAAAACCATGTCAGATAATTCAGAACAGATTCAAAATAAGTATATGCCAGTATATGAAAAAGCAACAGTGGCAGCAAAAGGTACGACAGATCAGGTAGCAACACTACGTGCATATGTAATTTACCAGGATGAAGATTATTTTATGGAATTTAAGGAAAAATATAAGACAGATCAGGAAGACTTAAAATGGTTATTAGCGCATGCAAATTCATCAAAAGAAAAAAGCATGATACAAGAGATTTATGATTTAAATTCAACATATGACGAAAATGTAATAAATAAATTGATTCCAGCAGTAAAATCCGGTAGTGATGCACAGGTTAAAAATATTATGTCAGTAGATTTAAAACCAGTAGCAACAGATATTTCAAATCGAATTGATGCATTGGAAAAATATGAAAAAAGTCAGATTAATGCAATACTTGCATCTTCTGTTGAAAATTCAAATAAAGCAGAAAACCTGATGATTATACTTATGGTAGCCTTTGTGATTTTGGCTGTGCTTTTAAGCTTTGGTATTGCACGTATGGTTGTAAAACCTGTAAAATTATTGAATAAGCTTCTTCTCGAAGCAGAAAAAGAAAACGACCTGACAAAATCATTTGAAATCAAAAGTAACGATGAAATTGGAGAAATGGCTCATACATTAAATGATTTTATTTTTAGAATAAAAGAAGCACTGAACATTGTTGCAGCTCATTCCAGGGATGTAGACGTATCTATTCTACATACAAATTCTAAAATTGAAAAGTTAAACAATCTGGTAGAAGATATTTCTGCAACAACACAGGAATTATCGGCTAGCTCTGAGGAGACAGCGGCTTCTACAGAAGAAATAAATGCTTCGATTGAAGAAATCGATTCTGCAATTCAAATTATTGCAAAACGTGCAGAAGAGGGCGCTGAAACAGCAACTGAAATAAGTGATCGTGCAACTAGCTTAAAAAAGGAAATAAGTCAGACCATAGACAAGACAACGAGTGTTTTTGAAGATTCAAAAATTGGATTGGAGCAAGCATTAGAAGATTCAAAAGTAGTAGAAGAAATTGATATTTTAGCAGCAGCAATCTTAGATATTACAAGCCAGACAAATTTACTTGCATTAAATGCTTCGATTGAAGCAGCAAGAGCGGGAGAGGCTGGAAAAGGATTCTCTGTTGTAGCAAATGAAATTGGAAAACTTGCAGATGATTCCGCAAAGACAGCAGAAAAAATCAAAACGATCAATGATGCGGTAAAGCATGCTGTATCACAATTATCCAAAAATGCTGGAAATATGATGCAGTTTATCGATTCAGATGTTCGGAAAGATTATGCGAGAATGTTAGAAGCGACGGTAGACTATAGTGATGATGCGATTAAAATCCAGGAGCTTGTTACCGATTTCAGTTCAACAACAGAAGAGTTATTAGCTTCGATTGAAGATATGACAGGTTCCGTATCCGGAGTAGCACTTGCAGCCACAGAGAGCGCACAAGGTACGACAAGTATAGCAGACCGTACAGGAGAATGTGCATTAGAGTCAGAAGAAGCAACGAAAGAATCTGAGATAGCCAGAAATAAAGTTGCTCAGCTTTTAGAGGCAGTATCTGCTTTTAAAATGGAATAAACATAAAAAACAAATCATTATGTAAATGATAAAAAGAGTTTTGGCAGGATAAAATCTTGTCAAAACTCTTTTTAACTTGAACTATTAGGCAATTGCGAAATTCACCTAATATATCAAGTACTTTACATTGTTTCGCAAGTATCTACTTGAATAGTGAATAAATCAAGATAAAGCTAGCGACTTCATCTTTACTTTGTCTGTAATTGTTACATCACCCCGGGAAAGAGAAACAAGTCCTTCCGTAGAAAAATATTTTAACATTCTGGTAACAACTTCTCTTGCGGTTCCAAGGTATTTTGCAATCTGTTCATGCGTCATGTGAATGGTGTCATTTTTTTCTTTTACGCTTTCATCTAATAAAAATGCAGCCAGCCTTTTGTCAAAACTTTTGAATAGAATTTGCTGCATAGCCCACATAACATCAGAAAAACGCTCAGTAGCGAGCTTGTAAGAAAAGAGTTCTACCTGTATATTTTGCTCAGAAAGAGCAGAATATGCAAAAGAGCTGATTTGTATCACATCGCAATCCACTTCTGCTTCAATAGAAACATCAAAGGTAATTGTTTTTAAGACACAGGAGGCAGATAAAATACAGATATCGCCTTCTTTTAGACGGTATAAAGTTACCTGACGTCCTTCCTCTGATGTAATATAAGTACGAAGCATACCGCTTTTTACAATAAGAACACCAATGCAATCCATATCACCATTATGAAGGGTATAACCTTTTGGATAATGTTCATGTTTTGCGGCACTTGTAATAGAAGCTTTTTGTGAGTCGTTTGTACTTCTCCAAAATGGAAGATGAGATTCCATGAAAGAAATAAGATCTTTTGTCATCTAAATGCCTCCTTAGAAAGATAATAGAATTATCATATCGAAATATAGGGAAAATGACAAGAGTTAAAAAATGAGAAAAGAATAACTGAAATTAGATGAAAATTATGCTAAAAAAATAAATATGTGATATAATACCTCTTAGGAAAATGAATTATCAGAAAAAATATAATCATTGTAGTACCGAAAAATATAACTGTTTATTCGAAGGAGGATTTGTCGATGAAGAAAAGACAAAGTTTATTGGTTAAAATTTTGGCTGGATTTTTACTAATCGCGTTAATCGGTATAGGCATAACAGTATATGGTATTCTTCAAATTAATGCAATGTCTGCTAGTGCAAAAGACACTGTAACAAAATACTTGCCACTAAGTGAAAAAACAAATCAGGTTTCAGAAGATTGTGTACGCCAGGTTGCAGCACTCAGAGGTTATGTTATCACGCAAAATGAAGATTTTGTAAAACAATTTAATGATTTAACCACCAGCAACCAGACTACATTAAATGAACTGATATCTGGAGCGGTAAGTCAAAAAGGAAAGACGCTAAGCCAGGAAGTTCTGGATTTAGAAAAGCAGTATGTGGATGCAGCCAATACAAGTGTTATTCCACTTGTAGAATCAGGAGATATACAGACAGTAAAAACGAATATGACAAATATAACGGTGCCAATCGCCGCAAAATTAACAGATAAATTAACAGAATATAAGAAATTCAGACAAACGCAGATGGAAACGGTTTTAAATAATTCAGTTTCTACAGCACAGGCAACAGAAAACCATATGATTCTGCTATTAGTTTTCTTCGTAGTGGTATCTGTTATACTTAGCACTTCCATTGCGATAATGATTATAAAACCAATCAGATATTTACAAGAAGGATTGATAAAAGCTGCGAAAGAGAATGACCTGACCAGTCAGTTCCATGTAAAAAGTAAAGATGAAATTGGTGAAATGGCAGATTCACTCAACAGTTTTTTACAAAGGATCAAGGAATCTTTTTTGGTTGTATGGAAAGAATCAAATCAGGTGAATACTTCCGTTCAGACAGCAGCAACGAATGTTGAATCCGTGAATGCTTTAATCGAAGATATTTCATCCACAACCGAAGAACTGTCTGCCGGTATGGAAGAAACAGCGGCTTCTACCCAGGAAATCAACGCAACGATTACGGAAATCAATTCGGCAATTCAGTTAATTGCGGATAAAGCACAGGATGGGGCTTTAACGGTTTCTGAAATTAGTGACAGAGCGGCTTCTTTAAAAGAAGATTTCTCTAAGTCACAAAAAACAGCAGATAAAGTATTCTTGGAAGTAAAAGCCAAATTAGAAAAAGCTCTTTTAGAATCGAAGGAAGTAGAAAAAATCAATATACTGGCAAATGCGATTTTGGATATCACAAGTCAGACAAACCTGCTTGCATTGAATGCATCTATTGAAGCAGCCAGAGCAGGAGAAGCAGGAAAAGGTTTTGCTGTTGTGGCACATGAAATAGGAAAATTAGCAGAAGATTCTGCAAAAACGGCAGGACAAATTCAAAATATTAGTGAATCCGTTCGGGCATCCGTAACGAATTTATCAGAAGGAGCCGATAGTATTTTGAAATTTGTATCTACAAATGTGCAAAGCGATTATAAGAAAATGCTTTTAGCGACAGAAGATTACAGTAAAGATGCTACAAATATTTCTGATATCGTAACAGATTTTAGTTCAACAACAGAGGAACTTTTGGCATCGGTTGAAAATATGACAGGAGCAGTTTCCGGAGTGGCACAGGCTACCAATGAAAGCGCACAGGGAACTACAAATATAGCAAATCGGGCTGGAGAATGTGTAAATGAGTCCTCAAGTGCTTATCAGGAAACACTGGAGGCAAAAGAAAATGTCAGACGTTTGCTGGCTTCTATTTCTGAATTTAAATTTGAGTAGGAAAAAGTCAATTATGAAACTCATTTTATATGAAATATTAAAGTGAATATTACCAAAAGAAGGTTCCAATGCGGTGGCAAGTCACCATTCTTTTGGTAAATTCACCTGGAATAGCAAGTGACTTACATAGTTTCTCAATTACCTAAAAAAATAAAAAGAAGAACAAAAAACGCCATGCAGTTGAAAAACAACTGCAATGGCGTTTTTATTATTAGTATAAAATCGTAAATTCTTTTTTCAAAGAAGCAAGGAAAATGTCTTTTTTAATTTCAATGCCACTATTGCGATAGAGATTATGTACAGTTGTGCAAGATAAAGGTAAGTTTTCATTTAGCACAGATACGTTATTACAATCTGATTTTTTATAGTGAAACGTACATGCTTCTCCAAAACAGTCGAATTGAAATGTGAAATCACAAAGATCATCCGGTAAAACAGGGTCAATGATAATTGCATCACTTCGAAAACGAATTCCCAAGATGTGACTGATAATCTGGTGCATATAGATACCAGGACCAGAAGAATACAATCGCCATCCACCTTTAACTGGAATGGAGCCAGTTTTTAATAAGTGGAAATCCTTCTGATATTCATAACGGTCTGCATAATCGCCTTCGGAGCTGCTAAAATACATATTACTTTGGCGCAGGCAGGCGTTTTTGACAGATTTTTGAATCAAAACAGGATTGATCTTAAAAATTCCATCCCAGGCATTTTTTGCATTTCCATATTTTGCCATAGCTTCTACGTAGCGGATATGGGCATGTGTATATTGGAGGCTGATTTCACGCCCAACATTTGCAGCCTGTTCAGCACGTTTAAACAAATGACTGACACCGCCATCATAGGAAGCAGGAGCGTCCATAAGTCTGACACCATCGGGGCATTCTAATTTTTCGTGGATAACACGGATGTTTGTAACTGCCTGTTTTTTTGATACTAACTCTGCAATGATGCTGCGAGTCTGAGGTAAAAGTCTGTAATGTATGCCCGTTTGTGTATCTTTTGGGTGTAAAAGATATTCGACAGAACCATCCCATTCTAAAAAACCAGCAATGATTCCATCTTGAATGGTATAATCCTCAAAAGCTTTTTTTACACGTTCAGCAAGTTCTAAGATTGTAGTAGAAAAAGTAAAATCGTAATTTTTCAGTGCCTGACTTAAGCACTTAAAAGTCTGGAAGGCGAGCGCCTGCGTCCATGCACTGACCAATTTTTCTTTCATTTCAGGCTGTGCAGGTTGCAGCGTGTCATCCCAGTCTCCACCTGCATAAGTAATAAGACCAGTATCTTTGATAAATCTGGTTTCTATAATCAAAGAAACAGCGGATTTTATATGAGCGAAAAGGCTTTCTATTTTTTCCTTTTTATCGGCATATGGCAGGAGTTCTTCTAAAATCTGATAATCGTTACTTTCTATCAGGTAGTCAGAAATGCTCTTTAAAGGCCAGAAAATCACATCTCCATGGCATTCGCCAGCATTCATTTCGTATTTATCGAACATAAACCATTGTGGCCATTCTTTTGTGGCATCTTCCTGATGGGAAAAGACATTTAATAAAATAGCACGAACCATAGGCATATTTCCGGTAGCTGAAAAATATTCAATCGGTCCCTGACAGATATCTCTTGTTCCCCATGCAGCACCACCAGGTTGTTCCAAGCCGTGAGGCATGCAAAAATGAATCATGGCATTGTGTGTGTACCACCAGGCAGTTTCGTTTAAGATGGAAAGTTTTTCGTTTTCCTTGGCAGCATCTAAGGAGAAGTTTTTCATAAGTAAGGCATAGCGTTCGCGTGCAAAACGTTCTTCTTCCTCAAATGAATCTGCAGCTGGGTACTCTGTAAAACCATAATTTCCCTGCATAACGATATGTATGTCAGATGTTTTTTCGAAGGACATTGTTAAAAAAGTTTCGTCAAACGGAAGATCTTCCTCATAAAAAATACGGTCATCAGATAAAACACAATCCTGCATTGCATAAATATCATAGTTTAAATCTTTATATTTATCAGTTCCAAAGCGAAAATGCATACCATTATCTATGTGTTCGCCTTCAATTTCGTGAGAATACTCGTTTAAGCCTAAAGACAACTGATTTGTCACGATAAAATCATATGAAATATGCTGCATGCTGGAGACTTCTAAATGAATCTGGGGAGACTGGTTTGTACTATACGAAGTAATAAGTAAAATATCACCTTCCAAGGCATAATACCATCTGGAAAAATTCATACCCATTTCATATAGGGCAGGAAGTGTAAGCAGATGAAACTGATCATTTGATTTTACGTAAATACGCTGCCCACTATTTTTATGGATATTTAAAAAACCTCTTGGTGTAGAAATGAATTTATGCATATTTGTATTTCCAAGAACAATATGGCTGTTAAATACGCCATACATATAATGGGTAGAGGCAATTAATGATTCTGAAATAGTATCTGTCTTAGGGGGTGTCATAACAATAGTGCCATGAGGACGCTGTACCTGTTCTTCTTTTTGCATGGTTACAACATGTGTATGCGTTGGAGAGAAGAAGGAATACAGATTAGAATCAGATTCTTCCCTTAGGTTTTGGATTGGAAAGAAAGAGCGTACTTCATCTTCAGACATCGTTTTGGAAAATTGTGGTTTGCCAAAAGAATTCTTTATGGTAAAAGTTTTTGCCGGAATAAAATTGCCATTATATGAAGGTTTGGTGGCATAATGCAATTCTATTGTGGATTGATATTCTGGAGTTTCAATTTTTTTTGGATGATTTTTTATGAAATGACCGTAAAAAACAGTTTTGTTTTCGCCAGAAAAGGTAAAAGTCTCCGTTAAGAGCCCTGTATAGGCGAATTCATATTGTAAATTCCGATCAGTCAGACCGTGAATCAGAGCATGAGGAATATTGCTTGCTTTGTAATCAAGGCCAAAAAAATCAAGACCGTCAGTTGAGTAGTGCTGTACGTTATGGAAGAGACAGCCTTGCTGCAAATACGGATTACAATTTTCATCTGGCATATTTTGTCTGGAACAGATGATATATCCATGCTCACTTTCAAATGCAGTATGACCCAGATATTGGGAAATGTATAATTCATTCGTTAATACGGTTTCAATGCCCGAAAGTCCGATATCCTGACCATATAAAAGATCTACGGTAACTTCATGTTCACTTTTTAAAGAAATCTCGTAGAACCAGGAATTTTCGACAAGAAAAAGATCCACTCTATAAGTAATATCACAAGCATTTCCTTCAAACCGAAGAAAATCTTTTTGATATGTTACATGGCTTTTGGATAACTGTCCTAAAAGAGGATAAACGGATTTTAAAGTATTATTTTCGTAAACTCTTAAATATATATTATTAGCAGAACCGTCTTTCGCATTTCCGCGAAACTGGTTTATCAGAAATGGACCAGAGGTCATTTCAAAAATATCACCGGTAGGAATGAACTGAAAATGGAGTTCATTTGAAGTAAGTGAAATAAAGTCGTAAGGTTGTTTCATGGTAAAAATCCTTTCTTTAAATAAGAATATATAAAATACAAATTAATTGTGAAAACGTTTCCACAAATGTGACGTAAAACATATGGAAAACTATAAAAACATAAGGAAAGTATAGAAGAAAGCACAAAAAAAGTCAATAATGAAATCACTACATATAAAAAAACAACAATAATAGATGATAAAATTCAAAAAAATATTTGACAAAGTGGCGATTGGATACTATAATCATGGCATAAAGCACAAATGAAAATGAATATGAAAACGTTTCCATGTTAAAAACACACAAAAGTGGATAATTTCCACAAAAGAAAAATGGAAAGAAACAGAAAGGAAGGATTTTATTGTGAAAAGCATAAAGCTGCATATGGAAAATTTTTTCCATGAGGTAAAAAAGAAACATATTTTGTTCCTGATGATTTTACCAGTAATTATTTATTTTATTATTTTCGCCTATATACCAATGCCTGGAGCATATATCGCATTTGTTGACTACAATATAAGTAAAGGTATTTTTGGCAGTGCATTTGTCGGATTAAAGAACTTTGAATTTTTATTTCGTTCAGGAGATCTGCTTCGTATTACGAAAAATACAATTTTGTATAATGTCGCATTTCTTATACTGGGAAACTTATTCCAGATTGTATTTGCAGTCATGATTTCCGAAATTGGAAGTAAATGGTTTAAAAAACTTTCACAATCCATTATTTTATTACCATATTTTATATCCATGGTAATCGTAGGTTTCTTCGCCTACAACATGTTTAATTACGATTATGGATTTATAAATACAATTCTTACACACCTTGGATTTGCAAGACACGAGTTTTATTCTGACCAGGGCATCTGGAAGTATATTATTGTATTTTTCAAAATCTGGTCTGGGACAGGATATGGAATGATTATCTACCTGGCATCGATTGCAGGTATTGATCAGGATATATATGAAGCAGCTGCTTTAGATGGAGCTTCTCCAATGCAAAAAATCAGATTTATTACACTGCCAATGCTAAAGCCAACGATGATTTTACTTATTTTATTTGGCCTTGGTGGAATTTTAAAAGGATCGTTTGATTTATTCTATAATCTGATTGGTACAAATTCTGTTTTATATCCTCAGACGGACATTATTGATACCTTTGTATTCCGAAGTCTGGTGGGACAGTTTAACTTTTCACAAGGAGCGGCAGTTGGTTTCTATCAATCAATCTTTGGCTTGATTTTAGTTTTAACGGTGAATGCCATCGTAAAGAAGATTGAACCGGAAAGCGCGTTGTTTTAGGAGGACAATATGGAAAAGAAAAAAGTTATGGGACGACAGGAAAAAATCATGCAGGCATGTTTCTATGTGATTACAACAATTTTTGCACTGGCTTGTCTCTTCCCATTTTTATTAATGATTACTTCCTCATTTATGAGTGAAAAAGAAATTGTAAGCGAAGGCTATAAATTAATTCCAAAAACAATTTCTTTTAGTGCTTACCAGTTTTTGTTCAGTAATTTCACCAATCTTTTAAACGCATATAAAGTAACTGTTTTTATTGCTGTGGTAGGAACGGTATTGGGACTTGTATTTATGTCCATGGCAGGATATGTCTTGTGCAGAAAAGACTTTAAGTATAGAAATCAGATTTCATTTTTTATTTATTTTACAACCTTATTTAGCGGTGGTTTGATTCCTACTTATATTCTATATGTAAATGGACTTGGTTTAAAAGATAGTTTATGGGCAATGATCTTACCAGGACTTATGAGCCCCTGGTCCATCTTTTTGATGAAGAATTTCATGAAATCCATACCGGATTCGTTATATGAATCTGCCAATATAGATGGTGCAAATGATTTTAGAATTTACTGGCAGATATATATGCCACTTGCAAAACCGTCTCTTGCAACGATTGGTTTATTTTTAACACTGGCATATTGGAATGAATGGTATAATGCCATGCTTTATGTTCAGACAACTGCAAAATTTCCGCTACAGTATTTTTTGCAAAGAATTGTAAATCAGGCAAATATACAATTACTGGTTCAACAGGGACTTTCGATTAATACGGCAGATCTGCCATCAGAATCCATCAAAATGGCAACTGCAGTTGTAGCAACAGGGCCTATCATTTTAGTATATCCGTTTGTTCAGAAATATTTCGTCAGCGGACTTACCGTAGGGGCAGTAAAAGGCTAGGTGATATGCTGATGGCCACAGCTTATTATAAATATTGCGTATGATACACAATAAGGAGGAAAAGGAAAATGATGAAAAAAGTAATTTCAACACTTCTTGCAATTACAATGGTTGCAGGACTTACCGTGGGGTGCGGCAGTGCAGGTTCCACATCGGGTACAGCAAAAACAGCTGCAGACGATAAAAAAACAGTAAATCTGGTTATGTACCTCTATGGAAACGCTGGGGTAGCAAATCAAGACATTTTAAATGAATTAAATAAAAAATTAAAAGCCAGTACAAATACAACATTGGAAATTAAATATATTGATTGGAATGATGTGGCAACAAAATACCCACTTCTTTGGGCATCAGGAGAACAATTTGATATGGCATACGTAGCCAGTACAGCATCTGTTCCTTATGCGACACTTGCAAAACAAGGTGCATTGGTAGATATATCTGACTTACTAAAAAAAGATGTACCAGACTTAAAGTCTTCAATTGGAGATAATTATTGGAAAAGCATGGAAGTAAATGGAAAAGTATATGGTGTACCAAGTACGTATAGCGAGTATACGGCTTATGGCTTTGTAACACGTTCGGATTTATTGCAAAAATATGGTATGACAAATGTAAATTCCATTGGTGATATGGAAAAATATATGTCTGCTGCGGTAGCTGACGGATGGACACCATTAAACGGAAGCTCAAATCTTTCTATGGATTTATATAGAATGTTCCTTGGAACAACAAAGGACTGGATTGATGCACCTGGCATCCCAAGTTCTGAAATGTATTTAGCATCTTCTTTAAGTGATACTTCAACCGTATTTCATCCAGCATTTACATCAGAATTTGAAGCATATGCCGAAAAGATGCATGACTGGGCTCAAAAAGGATACTGGTCTAAAGACGTATTATCTTCTACACAGGATGACAAAGATAATTTTTACAACGGACAATCAGCGTCTTATATTAGTCACCAGCCAGACTGGACAGGATCTTATGGAACACAGGAAAAGAAACTTCCGGGTATTAATTCCGAATTTTATGCTTTTGCAGCTGCAAGTAATAAGATTGAGCGGAAAATGGGTGTGGAAAATGCAACTGGTATTAGTAAAAACTCAAAATATCCAGACCGTTGCTTAAAAGTAATCGAAAAACTTATGACAGATAAAGATTGCTATGATTTATTCCAATATGGAATTCTTGGAAGAGAATATGATGTTACAGATGGTAAAGTACAGCAGCCAGCAAACTATAATGCGGATAAAGATGCAGGTGGATTTGCAGGATGGGCACTTAGAACAGATGCATTAAATATTCCACAGGCAACAGAAGATCCACGTCGTTATACATTAAATGATGAATGGAATAAAACAGCAATTGATAATCCATATGCAGGATTTAGCTTTGATAGTTCTTCTGTATCTTCACAGCTGTCTGCGATTGCAAATGTAGATTCACAGCTCGGAATCCAGATTTTACTTGGTGAAACAAAGCAGGATCCAAAAGATGCGGTAGCTGAATATCAAAAAGAATTAAAATCAGCAGGAATTGATGATGTTATAAAAGCTGTCAATGAACAGTTAAAAGCATATCAGTCAGCAAAATAGAAAAAAACGATTTGTAGATTTTCATAAACGGTAATGTTAAACTATAGATAATCAATTTATGAATCAAGTAAGAGACGGAGAGGAATGCAGCACATGAATGTAACGATAAAAGATATTGCAAAACGATCAGGGGTAGGAATTTCGACGGTTTCGCGTGTTCTTAACAATAGTGGATTTGCAAGTCCTGAAACGAAGCAAAAAGTTATGGCGGCTGTGCATGAGTTAAACTATATACCAAACAACAATGCAAGAAATTTAAAAAAATCGCAGACAAAAACGATAGCAGTTCTTGTCAAAAGCATAACAAACCCATTTTTTCAAAAAATGATTCACACAATAGAACAAAAAACCATGCTGCGTGGATATGACCTGGAACTACGCAATGTAAATTCGAATGGTCAGGAAATGGCAATCGCACAGCAGGAAGTACAGGATAAAAATTTGTGTGGGATTATATTAATGGGAGGAAACTTTGAATACACAGACGAAGATTTTAAACATTTAGGCGTTCCATGTGTGCTGCTCACTGTCTCAGCTCAGGCACAATCAGATAAAGCATTATATTCCAGTGTTATCATAGATGATGAAGCGGAAAACTATAAAGCAACAGACTATCTGATTAAATTAGGACATAAAAGAATTGGCTGTATTTACAATGCATATGGTCAGATAAAGACTCCAAATACCCTTCGCTTTGAAGGGTATAAAAGAGCTCTTTTAGAAAATGGAATTCCATTTGACCCGATACTTGTATCAAGTTTTAACACATCTCAGTCTGGTTATGAATTTGGATTCAATATGATGAAAAATCTTATGATGAGAAACAAAGATATGACAGCAGTTGTAGCAATGGCAGATATCATGGCAGTTGGCGCTGCAAAAGCAATTCTTTCGGAAGGTATTCGAATACCAGAAGATATTTCAGTAATTGGATTTGATGGAATCGAAGTAGCAGAATATTACAGTCCGGCACTAGACACGATTTCGCAACCGGCCGAGCAAATGGCAGTAAGCGCAATTGATGCATTATTTGCTATGTTGCAGGGAGAACAGACAAGTCATATTGTATATGAAGCTACACTCTTAAAAAGAGGATCTTGTATGGCACTTGGAACAAACACACATAAGAATCAAGGATAAATATAAGAGGAAAAATAAAGTGGAAGAAAGAAAATTAGAACAACTATTAAAAGATATGTCACTGGAAGAAAAAATAGATCAGCTTTTGCAAGTGGGAGGCTACTATTTTGAAGAAGAAGGTGCTATTACAGGACCACAGAATCAGGCAGGTTTTACACAGCAGGAAATTGATTATGCAGGTTCTATACTAGGTATTTCCGGAGCAGAAAAATTAATCCGCATACAAAAAAAATATATGGAAAAACAGCCACATCATATTCCCCTTATCTTTATGGCAGATATTATAAACGGATTTCAGACAATTTTTCCAATTCCGTTGGCACAAGGCTGCAGCTTTGAACCTGATATAGCAAAAGCCGGGGCAAGTATAGCAGCAAAAGAATCTGCAGTATCAGGACTTCATCTTACCTTTTCACCGATGGTAGATCTCGTGTATGACCCAAGATGGGGCAGAGTTATGGAATCAACGGGTGAAGATACCTATCTGAATTGTGAATTTGCAAAAGCAATGGTAGAGGGTTATCAGGGAGAGGGAAGCTTAAAAGAACCTTATAAAATAGCTGCATGCGTAAAGCATTTTGCAGGATATGGCGCACCAATAGCAGGAAGAGAATATAATACGGTAGAGTTATCCACAAGAACCTTATATGATAATTATTTGCCGGCATATCAGGCAGCAATCAAAGCAGGATGTGCAACAGCAATGACTTCATTTAATACATTAGACCGTGTCCCATCCACTGCAAATAAGTGGCTCATGCGCGATGTCTTAAGAAAGCAGATGGGGTTTGAAGGAGTACTGATTTCAGATTGGGCGGCAATTGAAGAAGTAATCTGTCATGGTGTAGCAAGTGGGAAAAAAGAGGCTGCCAGATTAGCTTTAGAGGCTGGTGTCGATATTGATATGATGACAACCTGTTATTGCAGAAATATAAAAGAATTAATTGAAGAAAAACAGATAGATATATCGTTATTAGATGAAGCAGTATACCGAATTTTAAATTTGAAAAATGAACTGGGACTATTTGAAAATCCATACAAAGATGCAGATAAAGATATGGAAAAAGAAGTTGTTTTATCAGCAGAACATAGATGGGAAGCCAGATATGCGGCTACACACACCATAGTTTTACTAAAAAATGACGATGCGATCCTGCCTTTAAAAAAAGAAGGACAAAAGATAGCATTTATAGGACCGCATGTAGAAAGTCCTTATCTTATGGGCGGATGGTCTATTTTTGGAGAGGCAAAGGATGTTGTTACGTTACGGCAGGGAGTTGAAAATGCAAACATATCAGAAGTATCTTTTCAAAAAGGAGCTCCGATTGTTTCAGTACTTGAAAAATTAGATTTAAATCCTGCGGTAAAGGCTGATATAGAAACGGACATAAAAAATCGAGAAGAACTTTTAAAGAATGCTGTAGAAGCAGCTAAAGAATCTGATGTTGTGGTACTGGCACTTGGAGAACATCCTGTCCAGTCCGGCGAAGCAGCTAGCAAAACGGATCTTCATCTGGACAACTTTCAAAAACAGTTGTTTGATGAGATAAAAGCAGTAAATGAAAATATTGTAACCGTATTGTTTAATGGAAGACCACTCATTCTTTCTGATATTGTAGCAGAATCAAAAGCAATCGTAGAAGCATGGCTGCCAGGAACAGAAGGTGGAAATGCAGTTACAGATATTTTATTTGGAAATGTAAATCCTTCCGCAAAGCTTTCGATGAGCTTTCCCATAAATGAAGGACAAATTCCCGTACATTACAGCGAGTTTAATACAGGTCGTCCAATACAGCATAAGCAGGAAAAATATTTATCGCAATATATGGACTGCCCAAATGAACCACTTTTTCCATTTGGATATGGACTGTCTTATACAGAATTTTCTGTTTCAGATATCGAACTGGATAAACGCACCATGCATCAGGGAGAATCCATTAAGGCTTCCATTATTCTGAAAAACACTGGTTTAACCGAAGGTGCAGAAGTAGTTCAGCTTTATATCAAAGATGAAGTTGCAAGTGTGGCAAGACCGAAAAAAGAATTGAAAGCTTTTCAAAAAGTCTTTTTAAAACCCAATGAAGAGCAAAGGGTTACATTTGAAATTGAAGAGTCGATGTTAAAATTTCATGATATCCATATGAATTATGTAAGTGAGGCAGGAGATTTTCAACTATTTATCGGAAAAAATTCCACGACAAATAATTCGGTACAGTTTACACTAAAGAAAGAAAAGTAATTTGAATAAAATAATTCTTGATAAATCCCTTCTTTTCGCCGATATAGGTATAAAAGGAGGGATTTTTTATGGAATCATCAGCAGTAGATAATAAAAAATATTCGAAGCAATATGCATATGACCTTATGAATAAGCGGAAAGCAGAAATCGTGGAGGATATAAAAAATGGTGGAGCCGATAAAAAGATTCAGACAGGTGGAGCTGCCTATTCAAAAGAAGACTGGGAACGGCTGCTTAAGAAAGTAGATACGAATTTAAAAGAAATCAAAGAAACGCAAAAAGAACAAAAAGAGCAGGAAGAAAAAGCTGCGGCACAACATAAACCAGAAGATTCTGTGAAACAATTATATAAAGCGTTGTCAATGGAAGCGACTACGAAGGCATCAAAGTTACTTCAGGCAAAAGAAAATACAAATTCAGCGGAGTCATAAAAGCATCTATAAAACACACAAGGAAAAAGTTCTTTACATATTAAGTGTTACTTTGAGTTTCATCAGGCGAACAGGAGGAGTACAAGTTGTCGGACATCACGATTATGAACTTTTCAAAAGCTTATGAGCAAGAATCTTTTTTTGAGAAAAAAGAAGTGAACTGGATTGATTGCACAGATATCGAAGAAACAAATTGTTATTGTTCTATAGGAGCTGAAAAAAAATTAAATGACAGGGTACAGCACATATCGGAAGAAGGGCTGCATTTTATTGATTCAGGTAATTACCATTATGTGAGTGGTATATGGATGAATCGTTTGCACACGCCCTTTGACCTGGTATTGATTGATCATCATCCAGATATGCAGCTGCCCTGCTTTGGCAATATTTTATCTTGTGGTGGATGGGTAAAGCAATTCATGGATACAAATCCATTTGTTTCAAATGTGATTCTAATTGATATTGATAAAGAGTTATTTGATAATGATAGAAAAGAAAACCGATTTTTGAAGGAAGAAAATCTTTACTATTTTTCAAAAGAAGATATTTTACAAAATAAAAGAATTCATTGGGGTGAAAAGAAAAATCCTATTTATATTTCGCTGGATAAAGATGTACTAAATAAAACAAGTGCCAGAACAGATTGGTCACAGGGAGCGATGGATTTCAAGGAACTGAAACTAATTTTGGAAATTTTGTTTCGGGATTTTGAAGTAATCGGAATGGATATTTGTGGGGAAGCAGTTTCTTCCATAAATAATAGTGATTCTGCTGTTAATGACACAACAAACCAGAAGTTAATAAATATGATTGATATTATTTTTGAAAAATAAAAACCGGCATGCCTTTGGGGTAGCATGCCGGTTTTTTGTAAGAGGAATCTGGCGGGTTACATTTTGAACTTACTGATTTCCTGGTTTAGGTTTTCTGCCATTGTAGCAAGGTTTCCAGTAATGCTTGTTAAAAATTCTACGGCGGCTAGCTGTTCTTCGCTGGAAGCAGAAATCTGTTCAGATCCAGCAGCTGTTTGTTCTGCAATCGCAGACATATCTGACATTCTATTTGAAATAGAGTCTGCTGTCTTTGTTACATCTGATATTTTATGGGAAATATCCATGGACTGTTCTGCAATATCATTGATGGTTTCTCTGATTTTTGCAAAAGAATCCTCCATAACCCGAATTGAGCTTTCTTGTTCTGAAACAATATGACGGACTTCATCTACTTTATCAGAAGTCATGGAATTCTTGATAATAGCGCCTTGAATAATTGCGGCAATATCATCTACAGAAGAATTTGTGTTTTGGGCAAGTGCACCTATTTCAGAAGCGACAACGGCAAATCCTTTTCCAGCTTCACCTGCTCTTGCTGCTTCTATGGAAGCATTTAATGCAAGCAGATTGGTTCTGGAAGAAATTTCACGAATTACAGTTACAATATCACCAACTTTATTCATCTGTTCACTAAGCTCCTGAATGCTGTTGTTTACTTCATTTGAAACACGAATATTATCTTCAATTTTATCAACTGTAATTTTAACAGCGCTTTGCCCTTCCTGGATAATATGAATCGAATTTTTTACATTTTCAGCACTGGCTTCACTTGCAAGATTTATAGTTGATACATGCATCGCAATATCGGATATAGCCTCTGTAGCTTTGGTGATTTCCATTGCCTGAGAAGTATTTCCCTGTGCGATTTCGCTGATGGAAGTAGCATTTTGCTGAATGGCCTTTTCGTTTTCTTCCGCTTGAGAAGCAAGCTCCTGTGAATTTGCTGCTAACTTTTCGGATACATTATGAAGATTTGTAGATGTTTCCCGAAGTGCCTGCCTCATATCCCCCACAGCTCTTGTAATATCCCCAATTTCATCTTTATAATGTGTCATATGTTCAAATGAATTGTCATAAACCAAATTTAAAGTAGAAGTGGTACGAATCAACTGAACTAATTGTTTGATTGGTACAGAAATAGACACAGAAATCATAAATCCACAAAAAGCGGCAATGACAGTAGCGATTATGATAATAAGGATCAAAGTAAATTCTGCATTCTGATTGCTTTTGTTATTTTGCAAATAAACTGATTTTGCAGTATCCATCTGACCTTTACCAAGATCTCGTATATTATTTTGCAAATCATCGAATGCAGACTGCCCACTGTCCTTAAAAGTTGAAATGGCGCCTTGCGTATCATTTGCGTTGATTTGTGTTGTGATTTGATTGGCAATGTTTGTCCAGGTATCTAATTTTGTTTGTATGGTAGTCAGTGATGTATTATCAGTAGAAGTTAATTCGAGCTTAGAAACAGTATCCAGGTCTGTTGTTATATTCTTAACTCTTGTATTGTAATCGTCTACTATTTTAGTGCGATCAGCACTATTATCGGTAACACAAAGATTTAAAATATTAGCATAATTAGCACGGGTCTGCGTTCTTAAATCAGCCAGATTCTCGATAATTGTCATGTGATTTAAGTATACGTCATCCAAGGCCAGGGCAGATTTTTGAATATAGAAATATCCAAATCCACCAATAATTATAATTCCAATGACAAGTATTACAACAAGAAAAAATAATTTTGTTTTAATTCTAAATTGATTTAAAAAATTCATGTAGACCTCCCTATATAAAGCTCTTGATTTATAATCAAGGAGAACCATATATGCAGATGCAAAAAAAGCACACTTGTATTGAATAAAAAATGGCAGGGACTGGCATTTAAATACAAAAGCGCATCAACATAGTGGTATACAATATGAAATGGAAAATTCAGTCAGAATGAACTGTCGATCTAAGAGGTGTCATATGGATAACAATTTAAATATGCAATAATGTAAGAAACTATAAACATAGTCTAGCATTATGTGGGTAAGCATGTCAATAAAAAATGTTGGAAAATTATATAGGAAATTAGTAATTTGTTTGTAAAAATACTATAATAAAAAGAATTTATCTATCATATATGCACGAAAAAGTTAAATATAAAACCAAAAAGAAACAAATTTATTTCTTTTGCAAATTGTGATAATATAAGTAGGAAATCATGGTTCTTAAATGAAATATGGAGGGTAAGCATGAAACAATGCATGGATTCAGATAATTTACATAAAAGGTTGAAAAAAATAGTGGGACAGATTCAGGCAATTGACCGCATGGTAGATGAAGATGTTCCATGTGAAGATGTTTTAGCACAGATCAATGCCGCAAAGTCTGCCTTACATAAAGCAGGACAGGTGGTTTTAGAAGGACATTTGCAGCACTGTGTCCGTGATGGGATAGAACATGGAGATCCAGAGAAAACGATTCAGAGTTTTGCAAAAGCAGTAGAACGTTTTTCGAATATGAAGTAATTTTTTTCGAACTTCTTTTACAGAGACACTTAAACTTCTTTTAAAGATATACGATGAATGTTTTTTACAGATACAGGAAGAATGACTTGAAACAGATGTATAAAAATTAATTATAACGTATATGACATGTAATTATATTAAAGGAAAATGTATAAAAAGCTTTGACTTATGTAAAGTATTATGCTATAAAGTATTAATATACAAAAAGTAAGATTAGCTATGACGAAGAGAAGTAACGTAAGTTATCGTTCCCAGAGAGTGGAGATTAGGTGAGAACTCCATAAAGTGAATTTACGTGAATAACACTTTACCAGCTGCAATCCGAACACATTCTGTTAGTAGGTGCGCCGTGTGCTGAACGTTAATCAGCAGGGTTTTTTAACCGTTGAGGGACTGGAATATTTCCAGTAATTCAGGTGGTACCACGGACATAGTCTGTTCGTCCTGAACATTTTTGTTTTGGGTGAGCAGTTTTTTTATACTCTTTTTTAAGAAAACTGTAAATCAAAAGCAGCTAAATATGTAAAAGACATTGGAGGACAAATTATGACAATATCAAACATTTATCGCAACCGGACAATGGATCAAATCAAAGAAGGCGATGTAGGAGCAACTTTAAAAATCGCCGGATGGGTAGAAAATATTCGTGATCATGGTGGAGTTTCATTTATTGATTTAAGAGATATGTATGGTGTTATGCAGGTCGTTATGCGTGATACGACTCTGTTAGAAGGAATCAATAAAGAAGACTGTATTTCCATAGAAGGAGTCATAGAACATCGTGACGAAGAAACCTATAACGATAAGATTCCAACGGGTACGATTGAATTAGAGGCTCATAGTGTAGAAATACATGGAAAAGTAATTGCGCAGCTTCCATTTGAAATTATGACATCGAAGGAAACACGGGAAGAAGTAAGACTGAAATACCGATATCTGGATTTGAGAAATAAGAAAGTAAAAGATAATATTATTTTTCGTTCACAGGTGATTAGTTTTTTACGACAAAAAATGACAGAGATGGGTTTTTTGGAAATCCAGACACCAATTCTTTGTGCATCTTCTCCAGAAGGAGCAAGAGATTATATCGTTCCATCCCGCAAGTTCAAAGGTAAATTCTATGCGCTTCCACAGGCGCCACAGCAATATAAGCAGTTGCTTATGGTATCTGGATTTGACAAATATTTTCAGGTTGCACCATGTTTTCGTGATGAAGATGCAAGGGCAGATCGTTCCCCAGGTGAGTTTTACCAGCTGGATTTTGAAATGAGCTTTGCGACACAGGAAGATGTTTTTGCAACAGGAGAAGAAGTACTATCTGCCACATTTGAAAAGTTTGCGCCAGAAGGTGCACAGGTAACACAGGCTCCTTATCCGATTATTAGTTATAAAGAAGCAATGCTATCTTTTGGAAGTGATAAACCAGATTTAAGAAATCCACTTCGCATTGTGGATGCATCAGACTTTTTCCAAAGATGTACATTTAAGCCGTTTCATGGAAAAACAGTACGTGCAATTAAAGTCCACGAAGAGATGTCAAAAGGATTTCATGAAAAATTATTATCCTTTGCGGTATCCCTTGGTATGGGAGGCTTAGGATACCTTGAAGTAGCCCAGGATCTAACATACAAAGGACCAATTGATAAATTTATTCCAGATGATATGAAAAAAGAAATTGCTGATACAGCTTCACTTGAAGCAGGAGACACCATTTTCTTTATTGCAGATAAAGAAGAAAGAGCAGCATATTATGCAGGGCAGATTCGTATTGAACTGGGAAAAAGACTTGATATTTGTGAAAAGAATGCGTTCCGTTTCTGCTTTGTGAATGATTTCCCAATGTTTGAATATGATAAGGAAGAAAAAAAGATTATCTTTACGCATAATCCATTTTCTATGCCACAGGGAGGTTTAAAAGCGTTACAGGAAAAAGATCCACTTGATATTCTGGCATATCAGTATGATATTGTGTGCAATGGAATTGAATTATCCTCTGGTGCAGTTCGTAATCATAGCCTTGAAATCATGGAAAAAGCATTTGAAATTGCTGGATATGAAAAAGAAGTATTAGAAGAAAAATTTGGTGCTTTATACAATGCGTTTCAATATGGTGCGCCACCACATGCTGGAATGGCACCTGGAATTGACCGCATGATTATGCTTTTGAGAGATGAAGAAAATATACGTGAAGTTATTCCATTCCCAATGAATGGAAATGCACAGGACTTGATGTGTGGTGCTCCAACAGAAGTAACAGAGGCACAGCTTCGTGAAGTGCATATGAAAATTAGAAATTAATTTTTAAGTAAAATTTGCAAAACAACCTTGAGCTATGTAAAATATCAATATTTTTTTACATAGCTTTTATACACGATTTAAGAAGTATGAGAAAATGAGAATAAAATCAAAAGATATCGCAAAAGCTCTTGGATTATCTACAGCTACAGTATCATTAGCATTGAATGACAGACCCGGAGTCAATGAAAATACAAAAGAAAAAGTTCGCGCCTATCTGGCAAAAGCAGAAGAAATATCCTACCAGAAAGACCATAAAACTTCTAAAAAAACAATTTTAGAAAAAGGTACCATCATCATGCTTAATTATTACAAGAATGGTATGATTCTGGACAGGAATAAGCAAAATGCAGCAGAATCTTTATTACCGAGCCCTTTTGAAACAGCAGTTGTGGATGCAGGATATGAATTACTCACAATCGATTATGAAGAAAAGAAAGATAATCTGGAAGAACTGGCATTGATTTGGAGAGAAAGAAATTTAAAAGGAATTTATATGATTGCTGCGGAAATGAGCAGGCATGATATCTATCCATTTTTGCATCTTTGCGTTCCCATAGTAGTAGGGGATTGCAATTTTTATGAACACGGGATAGACAGCTTTTTGATTGACAATAAGGAAGGAATTAGCCGGGCAGTTGATTATCTGGTAGACAAAGGGCACAGCTTTATCGTGTATATGGCAGAAAACAGCTCGATTTTTAACTTTGTAGAAAGACGAAAAGCTTTTGTCAGGGAGATGGATAAAAGGCAGTGTGGCGAGGCAAGTAAGCGGATTGCGTATCTGGGAAATACGGTAGAAGAAGTGTATCAAAGTGCTCTTAAATTTTTAAATGAAGAAAGAAAACAGCCAACAGCCTTTGTACTGGAAAGTTCCATCGTATCGTTGGGTGTTACGAAGGCGTTATTGGAAAAAGGTATTAAAATTCCAAGAGAAATGTCTTTGATTGGATTTGATGCATTACCTCCAGAAAGTTTAAGAGGATTTGAACTTACACTTATAAAAGGAACACATACGAAAAGACATCTTGCGGCAATCAGGCATCTGATTACATTAATTGAAGATGAAGTACCGTTAAAGTCCACAAACAAAGAAATAATCCGCATTTATTATAAAACACATTTAATCGAAGGAAATAGTGTTTTCGATAAAACAAAATATATTTACACGACAGAAAAGAAAAAAGGCAGGTGATCCTGTCTTTTTTAAATTTTATTTAAATTTGTTGCTATAATAAACAAGAATAAGATCACAGCAGAAAGAAAAAGTACTTTATTTCGTGCATAATACAGAAAAAATGATAGGGGATTGAGGACAAACCATACAAATGTTACAGTAACATCATAAATTAAGCGCTTAAGTAACTATAGTAGTATATTGGAGGAATATAAAATGGCAAAGAACTATGATGAACTGGCAAAAAACATTGCAAGGTTAGTCGGTGGAGAAGAAAACGTTATATCCCTGATTCACTGTGCAACAAGGTTAAGATTTAAGGTGGTTGATAGTGAAAAGGTGCAGAAAAAAGAGTTAGGACAGCTGGAAGGTGTCATAACAGTACTAGAGGGTGGCGGACAAATTCAGGTTGTTATCGGAAATCATGTGGGGGATGTATATGATACGATTGGACGTGTTACAGGAATCAGATTAAATGAACAGGCTGACTCAGAGGATGAAGTAAAGCAGCAGGGAAAAAAGAATATTTTCAATATGTTTATTGATACCGTAGCAGGAATTTTTACTCCTATCTTAGGAGCAATGTGTGGTGCAGGTATTTTAAAAGGTTTATTGATTTTAGCAACTACAACAGGTGTCCTTACAACGAAGATGGGAACCTATCAGATATTATATGCAGCTGCAGATGGTTTGTTTACATTTTTACCAATGATTCTGGCATATACAGCTGCGACAAAGTTTAAAGCAGATAAGTTTGTTGCTGTATCCATTGCAGCGGCGCTTGTCTATCCAAACCTGACACAGGCATATACGGATAAGACAGCACTCACATTTTTACATATACCAGTTGTTTTAGTAAATTATAAGTCATCGGTAATTCCAATCATACTTGCTGTATATGTACTTGCCAAAATTGAAAAGATTTTAAGAAAAATCCTTCCAGAAGTATGTAAGAATTTCCTGACACCGTTAATATGCCTGATGGTTATGGTTCCAGCTACATATTTAGCAATCGGACCAGTTGCTGATGTTTTTGGAAAAGGTCTTGCAGCAGGATATACAGGACTTGTAGCATTAAATCCAACAATTGCAGGATTCATTCTTGGTCTTTTATGGCCTGGAATTATCATGTTTGGTCTTCACTATGGATTTGTCCCAATTGTATTTAATAATATAGCACAATATGGAAGAGATACATTATTTACAATTACAGGACCAAATAATATGGCACAGTCAGGAGCAACACTTGGTGTGTTCCTGAAAACAAAAAATAAAGATTTAAAAGCAATAGCAGGTTCTGCTGCACTCAGTGGTGTGGTAGCAGGTATTACTGAGCCAGCCATTTATGGTGTTACCTTAAAATATAAAAAGCCATTTTTTATTGGAGCATTTTTCTCAGGAGTGGCAGGAGCAATCGTAGCAACTGTAGGAGCAGGTGCCTCGGCATTGGTCGGAACAAGTCTTCTTACAATGACAGCATATATCGGAAAAGGTTTTGCGGGATTTTGCATTGCATGTGCAATTGCATATTTTGGATCTGCAATTGTTACGTATTTCTTTGGATTTGATGATAGTATGATTTTAGATTCAAAGACTCCAGACAATGAAAAGAAGATAAAAACGGAAAATTAAGATAACCAATAATGGAATAAAACATAAGGAAAAGAAAGAGTAGAACTTGGAGGAAAACAGATGAGCAGGATTTCGATTCATCAAAATGGAAAAAGCTTTGAAAAAGATGGAAAACCATTCTTTTATCTTGCAGATACAATTTGGAGCGCATTCACAAATGTAACGATAGAAGAATGGGAATATTATCTGGAGAAAAGAAAAAATCAGGGATTTAATGTTCTTCAGATAAATACACTTCCCCAATGGGACCGGTGTATGTCAGATGTTGGAGTGTATCCTTTTGAAACGAAAAATGGCATTTTGTTTTCCTTTGATCATTACAACGAAGAATTTTATGACAGAGCAAAGCAAATGTGCCAGATGGCAGTAGATTACGGATTTACACTTGCTCTTGTAGTTTTGTGGTTAAATTATGTGCCCGGAACCTGGGGAAGCAGAATGAATTCGAATAATATTATGCCAAAAGACATGGTGAAAAATTATACCAGAAAAATATTTGAAGAATTTGACTCGTTTGATCCAATTTATGTAATTAGCGGAGATACTGACTTTGATACAGCGGAATGTATTTCCTATTATAAAACAGTCTTAGATACCTTATGCGAATTAAGCCCAGATTCACTGAAAACATTTCATATCAAAAGAGGATATGATGTGATACCAGAAGAATTTTTAAACAAAATTGATTTTTATATGTTTCAATCGGGTCATAATGTAACTGGACAGGACATGGCATATAAATTGCCAGAAGCATTTGCAAAAAAATATCCGCACAAACCAATGATAAATGCAGAACCATGCTATGAACAGATGGGATATAGCAGAAAAATATATGGACGTTTTGAAACGTTTGATTTAAGAAAAGCTGCATGGTCAAGCATTTTATCCGGCGCATGTGCAGGAATTACCTATGGAGCACATGGAATATGGAACTGGTATAAAATTAATCGTCCTAAAAATCCAGCAGTAGGAGAAGGATTTGATGATCCTCTTCCATGGGAGGAAGCAATTCATCTTCCGGGAGCTTGGGATTATGGATATATTCGACAGTTATTCGAATTACTCAATGTGACATATCTGATTCCAAGGCAAGATATTTTGCTGAATAAGACCGATGAAATTATAGCAGGGGAATCAAATCAGGGAGATTTCTTTATCTATGTTCCATCAAATACAAACGTTATGCTCGATATTGAGTTCTCTGAATATAAGCTTCGGGTCATTGATTTAGAAACAAAAAACATAGCATGCCCGCTTGTGACAGTAAAAGATAAAAAAACAAATATCATGCTCCATCGTTTTTTACGCGATGTTTTAATTTTAATAAAGAAATAAGGATGTAAAAGCTTAGCCGCTTCTATAAATGAGTTTTGTGAAAAATCACAGGACTCATTTTTTTCTATAATCATGAAAAAAATCAATTAGAATTTTATGTATCAGGTGTGTGAGAAACGCTTCTGGAAAACTTTGAATAAGGATTTACACTTGACATACTTATACCCCTATAGGTATACTGACTAAAAACAGGATTGATGAAAAAGTGAGGATTTTTTGTATGAAGAAATTAAAAGGATACTTAGAATGGGGTGGGATGAAAAAAGATATCATCTTTTTATCTCTTTCTGGAGTTATGCTTGTGCTGAGTTTTTTCCATGTATCTGTATTTTCAATTGATTTGGCATGGATTGCAATTCTATTATGCGGATTACCAATCATCTTAGAAGCATGTATAGGACTTATAACAGAATTTGATATCAAAGCAGATGTTTTAGTATCGATGGCATTCATTGCTTCTATTTTGATAGGACAAATATTTGCAGCCGGTGAAGTTGCATTCATCATGCAATTAGGAGCTTTATTAGAGGATCTGACGGTGCAAAGAGCACAACAGGGATTAAAGCATCTATTATCACTATCCCCGCAGACAGCACGCAGAATCCGTCGAATCAATGGAAGAGAATCAGAAGAAATTATTCCTGCTTCTGATATTAAAAAGGGAGATAAGATACGTGTTTTTGCAGGAGAAACGATTGCAGCAGACGGTATGATCCTTTATGGGAAGACCTCCATTAATCAATCTGCCATGACAGGTGAATCCTTGCCAGTGGATAAAAAAGAGATGGATGAAGTTTATAGTGGAACAATCAATCAATTTGGCATTTTTGATATGGAAGTTACAAAAGAGACAAAAGACAGCTCGCTGCAAAGAATGATTCAATTAGTGGAATCAGCAGATGCAGGGAAAGCAAAAATCGTTCGTTTTGCAGATAAATTTGCTACATGGATTGTTATAATTGCTGTCACATCGGCTATTTTAACATGGCTTGTAACGGGAGAAATTATACGTGCTGTTACAATATTAGTAGTTTTTTGTCCATGTGCATTAGTTCTTGCAACACCTACGGCAATCATGGCTGCAATAGGGAATTTAACCAAATATGGCATTCTGGTAAAAGAAGGTGATGCGTTAGAGCGCATGGCAAAAGTTACGGATATGACATTTGATAAAACGGGAACCCTAACATATGGAAAGTTAAGCGTACTTCGCATAAAAAGTATCACAGATAAAATGTCAGATGAAGACTTATTTGCATTGCTTGCAGCAGTAGAGAGTAAAAGTGAACATCCGATTGGAAAAGCAGTATGCGATTCTTTTCGACTCCAGGAAAGCTTAAAAACAAAAGATAATTGTCCAAATGTATCAGCATGGGAAGTGCTTGATTTTACGATGGAGCCAGGAAAAGGTGTAAAAGGAAATGTGTGTGGCACGACGGTTTTTGCAGGAAACGAAAAAGTAATGGCAGAAAGAAAGTCGGAATTTTTAGAAAAAGCAGTTGATCATGCGGCAGATTATGTAAAAAGTGGTTGCAGTCTTATTTATATTGAAATGAATCATGTGATTATTGGGTATGCTGCTTTATCCGATACAATGCGCAAGGAAACCCCGGAAATGATTCAGCAGTTGAAAAAAATGAAGATCGAGCCAATCCTTTTAACAGGAGATCAAAAGCATGCTGCAAAATCGATTGCAGCGATGGCTGGAATTGAGCAGATATATGCGTGTTGCTTACCAGAAGATAAACTAAATAAAATCAGACAAAAGGAAGAAAAAGAACAATATTGCTGCATGGTGGGTGATGGAATTAACGATGCGCCAGCATTAAAACAAGCATACGTGGGTATAGCCATGGGAGGTATTGGAAGTGATATTGCAGTTGAGGCGGCGGATATAGCACTTACCAATGATGATATCTTAGCACTTCCACATCTGGTAGCACTATCAAGAAAAATGATGCAGGTAATCAAAATCAATTTAACATTTTCCATGGGTTTGAATTTTATTGCAATCATCCTTGCAATGACTGGGATTTTAAATCCAATTGTAGGGGCGTTGGTTCATAATGCAGGCTCTGTGCTGGTAATTTCCCATTCAGCAGTGCTTTTAAAATGGAAAAAGAAATAACTGCAGGACGATTTGAAATATGCTATGATATAAATATTCGATAGTACTTTAGGCCATAAAAGAAAGCAGAATAAAGTTGTAAACGATACGTTAGATGAATATATCAAAACGTTTAATTTAAAAAAGGAAGAAAAAAATGACATTGCAGCAATTGAAATATTTTGTTTGTGTAGCAAAACATCAGTCCATGAGCCATGCAGCAAAAGAACTTTTTATATCACAGCCAACGCTGTCAAATTCCATGAAAGAATTAGAGACAGAGATGGGAATTACTATTTTCATACGTAATAATAAAGGAATTACACTTTCCTCGGATGGGATGGGATTTTTAGGTTATGCAAGACAGGTTTTAGAACAGACTTCTTTATTAGAAGAAAAGTATCTTGGAAAAAAAGTGAAAAAAGTTCAGTTTTCAGTTTCAACGCAGCATTATTCTTTTGCAGTCAATGCTTTTGTGGATTTGTTAAAAGACTTTGAAATGGATTCATATGATGTGCAGTTAAGAGAAACAAGAACATATGAAATTATAGAAGATGTCAAGAATTTAACAAGTGAAGTAGGAGTCTTATATTGTAATGGATTTAACAGACAGATTATTCACAAGCTTTTAAAAGAAAGTGACCTGGAATTTTATCCGTTATTCCTCGCCAGACCTCATGTTTTTTTAGGAAAAGAAAATCCACTGGCAGGGTGCAAAAAAGTAACACTTCATGATCTGGAACGATACCCATATCTGTCTTTTGAGCAGGGAAACTACAACGCATTTTATTTTTCGGAAGAAATCTTGAGTACACTCCCAAGAGAAAAGACAATTAAAGTAAGCGACAGAGCGACATTATTTAATCTGCTGATAGGTCTGAATGGATATACAATCAGTACGGGCATTATAAGTGAAGAATTGAATGGACCAAATATTGTATCCGTTCCACTAGAAGTTGAAGAAGAGATAGAAGTAGGGTATATACGGAATAAAAATGCGGTTTTAAGCAAATTTGGAATATATTATATAGAAAAATTAAAAGAGTATAGCGTGCTATAGATTTTTCCTATGGCAGGCTATATTTTTTTTGTAATTTACGATAAGAAAGATTGCTCTTATAATGAGAAAAATGTGAAATTAAAAAAAGAAAGCCGAGGAAAACGATATGAGTAAACCAAACGCACCATTTCGATATGATATTGTAGGAAGTTTTTTGAGGCCTCAGACCTTAAGAGAAGCAACAGTAAAGTACGAAGCAGGAAAAATTTCGAAAGAAGAATTAACAAAAGCAGAAGATGAGGCAATCGGAGATTTGATTTTAAAACAAAAAGAAGCTGGATTATCCGTTATTACCGATGGTGAGTTTAGAAGAAGCTGGTGGCATTTGGATTTCTTTTGGGGATTAACTGGTATTCGGAAAAAGAATCTGCAAAAAGGTTATATTTTTCACGAAGAAGTAACCCGCGGGGAGACTGCGTTAGTAGAAGGAAAGATTTCTGGAGAAAATCATCCATTTGTAGAACATTTTAAATACGTCAAAGCTTATGAAGATGATAGTGTTACCGCAAGGCAGACAATTCCTGCACCAGCGCAATTGCTGGCAGAAATAACACGATCTGAAAATGCAAAGATAACAAAAGAATTTTATCCAGACGAAGAAGAACTGATTCTTGATATTGCAAAAGCCTATCAGACTGTAATAGCCGATTTGTATGCAGCAGGTTGCAAAAATGTACAATTTGATGACTGTACCTGGGGGATGTACTGCGATAAAAATTTCTGGGAGATGGTTGGAATAAAAGAGGAAGATGTAGCACATATAGCAAAACAATACGTCTATTTAAATAATCTGGCAATAGAAGGGAAAGCAAAAGATATGGTAATTACTACACATGTCTGCAGAGGAAATTATCATTCCACATGGGCAAGCCAGGGTGGATATGAGCCAGTTGCCCAATATTTATTTGGAAAAGAAAATGTAGATGCATTTTATCTCGAATTTGATGATGAAAGATCTGGGGATTTTAAACCGCTTAGATTTGTAAGTGAAAATAAAAAAGTTGTGCTTGGACTAGTAACGAGTAAATCACCAGTGCTTGAAGAAAAAGAAGTTATAAAAAGAAGAATCAGACAAGCTGCCGAATATGTGCCTTTAGAAAGATTAAGCTTAAGTCCTCAATGTGGATTTGCATCTACAGAAGAAGGGAATAAACTTACAGAAGACGAACAGTGGGAAAAAATCAGATTAATTCGGGAAATAGCAGGAGAAGTATGGAATTTAAAGGAGTAGAGAAAGATTTGCCCAGATAAAAGATATAAAATAACCAATTTTATTTTTGAATGAAAATGCATAAAAAGTAATTATAAAATCCAATATCAAATATTTATACATTGATATTGGATTTTTTTAAAAAAACTATTGACATTTGTAGGCAATAAGAATATCATACTAAACATAGTAATCATATTAATCATACTATATTAGTATGATTTAAAAACACCAGACATGAAGGAGGATATTATGAAACAGAGTAAAGTATTAAACAAAACTGGAAAATCAGAAATAAAAAGTCAATGGAATATGTGCTGTTTGATGTGTATGCATGGTCAGGTCATGTCTTCTTATGTTGCATATCGAACTGCTTATGAAGTATAAACCAGTCATATTCGATTTATGATACTTATAAGCAGGGTTATAAATACCCTGTTTTATTTTGCTCAAATATAAATTTAAAGGAAAGAACGAGGATTTTACTATGAAAAAGAATTTTGTGAAGAAATTGATTTTAGGAACACTAACAACAGCAATGTTAATTGGAGCACTTACCGGTTGCCAGAAAGCTACAACGAAAAGCTCTGACAAAGCAAGCGCTGATTCAAATACAGCTCAGAGTGAAAGTGCATCATCGACAGAAGTGAAAGGTAAAGTAACAACAGTATATGCAGCAACAGGCGGCGCGCCAAAGCCATTTACCTATGTGGATGATAATAATAATCTCACAGGACAAAATATTGAACTTTTAAAAGCAGTATTTAAAAAATTGCCACAGTATAAATTGAAAATTGAGAAAACAGATTTTCCATCTATTTTTGCAGGACTTGATTCAGACCGTTATCAGATCGGTGTAAATAATTTTGCAATGAATGATGAAAGAAAACAAAAATATCTCTTTTCAGATCCGATGTTTGAAGATAAATATGTAGCAATTGTTGCTTCAAACGATACAAAATTTGATAATATTTCAAACTTTACAGATCTTGCAGGACTTAGCTTTATTGGACAGACAGGAATTAATTCAACAACAGCAATTGAGAACTTCAATAAAGAAAATCCATCGAAGCAGATTAAAGTAAACTATACAGAAGAAGATCTGGTTCCACAGTTGCAGGATATTGAAGCTGGAAAATATGACTTCCTTATTATTGATAAGCCAATGTATGAATACTACAACAAAGAATATAAATTTAAATTAAAAGAAGTAGAATTTTCCGATGAAGTAGCAAAAAGTCTTACAGCAGAACCTTACAGCTATTTTCTAATCAGCAAAGGAAATGAGCAGTTACAAAAGGATATTAACGGCGCATTAAAAACAGTAATTGCAGAAGGAACATCGAAAAAAATAAATGAAAAATATTTTGGTGAGGATTATACACCTGACACAAAATAAAGGAGATTGGCTTTATGGCAAAATTATTTGATCCGAAACTGGTATTTACAGAAATCCCCAGATTGTTGACATATTTTCCAGTTACACTGGAATTAACAATCATCGCAATGCTGATTGGCTGGATATTTGGGGCATTGATTGCGATTGTGAAAAAAAATAAAGTGCCTGTTTTAAGCCAGTTTGCAACACTTTTTGTATCCATTATGCGGGGAACTCCAATTATTGTCCAACTATACTTATCCTTTTTTGGAATACCGATTGCATTAAAATATTTTAACTACTATCACGGAACACATTATAACATCAATGCAATTCCTTCTATTATATTTGCAATGGTTGCACTCGGACTAAATCAGTCAGCATTTGATTCTGAAACCATTCGTGCGGCAATTACTTCCGTTGATAAAGGGCAGATAGAAGCAGCAAAATCACTTGGAATGACAAATTTTCAGGTATTAAAAAGAGTTATTTTTCCAGAAGCAATTGTAGTGGCGCTTCCTTCTCTTGGAAATTCACTGATTGCACTAATCAAAGGAACATCGTTGGCATTTACCTGCTCTGTTATCGAAATGACAGCAGAAGGAAAGATTATAGCAGGAAATAATTACAGATACTTTGAAGTATATTGTTCTCTGGCAATAATTTACTGGATTGTAACAATCTTTATTGAGAAAATATTCAGCTTTTTGGAGAAAAAATTTAGCGTACCAGAAAAACCACCAGTTCACGGCAGATTGATAAGCGAAAAGGAGTGAATTTATGAGTTATGCAAGTATACAGGGACTGACAAAGCAATTTGGAGAAAATATAGTTCTTTCCCAAATAGATTTAGAAATTGAAAAAGGCGATGTAATTGCAATCATAGGTCCTTCTGGAACAGGAAAATCTACCTTACTGCGTTGTTTAAATCTTTTAGAAAAGCCAGAAAGTGGTAAGTTTACAATTGAAAATGAAACGTTTGATTTAACTGAAAAATCAAAGAAGCAAAAACTAAAACTCCGTCAGTTTACAGAAATGGTATTTCAGCAGTTTAATTTGTTTCGTCAGAAAAATGCATTGGAAAATGTAATGGAGGGTCTGCTGTCTGTAAAAAAATTGAATAAAAAGGCGGCAGAAAAGCTGGCTTTAGTACAACTGGAGAAAGTAGGAATGAAAGACAGACTATTTCATTATCCAGCTCATTTATCCGGAGGACAGCAGCAAAGGGTTGCCATTGCAAGAGCACTTGCAATGGAACCGAAGTTGTTACTGATGGATGAACCAACTTCTGCACTGGATCCTGAATTAGTGGGAGAAGTTTTAAAAACAATAAAAAAAGCTGCTTCGGAAGGGAATACAATTTTACTGGTTACACATGAAATGAATTTTGTTCGAAATGTTGCAACAAAAGTACTTTTCCTGGAGGGTGGAAAAATTGTAGAACAGGGAACACCAAAAGATATTTTTGAAAATCCCAATAGTCAGAGATTAAAAGAATTTCTGGCACAGATTCATATGCTTTTCGATGCAGAATACAGTATATAAGGGGAGCAAAGGAGCTCATATGGAAGCAATTCGTGTAAAAGAAAACTGGCAGCGGGCAGGGGTTTATTTTGTTCGTACACAGGCGATGGTAAGAGGATTTCAAATTCCACTAAACCAGGAATTTGATGAAGAAGATAAAAACGATACACCATACATTTTGATTTTGGATGGAATATATCCAGTGGCAACCTGCAGACTGCATATTACACAAGCGGGGGAAGCAAAAATTGAAAGAGTCTGTGTTCTGGAAGAATATCGAAAAAAAGGTGTTGGGAAAATAATGATTCAGGCTGCAGAAGCCTGGTTAAAAGAACTTGGAGTAAAACACGTTACAATTACAAGCAGAGATAAAGCGGTTGGATTTTATGAAGCATTGGGATATGAGGCGGATTGGAACAATACACAGACAGGTGGAATTTTTAACATTGTATATACACAAAAAAGTTTGACGGACTAGGAATATCAGCTTTATACAAACAACAAAAGGAATGAATGGAGGAAACATAAATGTCAGAAAATTCAAATATTGCCACATCGGAAAATGCCCATGAGATATCAGATTCAGGAGCATTTGTAAGACAGAAAAATAGATTTACGACTCCATTTGGTGATAAACCAGGTGAATTACCAGTAGAAGCTAATCGATATCGCCTGCTGTGGGCACCGATTTGTCCATGGGCACATCGACAGGTAATCGCATTAAAGCTGCTGGGACTGGATAAAGTAATCAGCATTGGAACTGCGAATCCAGTAAGAACAGAACATGGATGGGAATTTTCTTTAGATGAAGGTGGCGTAGACCCTGTTTTAAAAATCAGGTACCTGCCTGAGATTTATGAGAAGACAGATCCAGAATATTCCGGAAGAGCTACCGTACCAACGGTTGTAGATGTAAAAGAGCAAAAAGTTGTAAATAACGATTATTTCAAATTAACAAATTACTGGGAAACAGCCTGGAAACCGTTTCATAAAGAAGGAGCTTTGGATTTATACCCAGAGCATTTGAGAAAAGAAATCGATGAATTAAATGATATTATTTTTCATGATGTAAACAATGGAGTTTATAAGGCTGGATTTGCACAATCACAGGAATCTTATGAAAAAGCATATGACACATTATTTGAAAGACTGGACTGGCTGGAAGAACGTCTCGCTAAAAGCCGCTATTTATTTGGAAATCAGATTACGGATTCAGATATCCGTCTTTATGTAACACTGGCAAGATTTGATGTCGCATACTATATCGTATTTCGAACAAACCGAAACCGACTGATTGATTTCCCCAATTTATGGAATTATGCAAAGGATCTATATCAGACCCCTGGATTTGGAGATACGACAGATTTTGAAGCAATTAAAAAAGGGTATCAGTTAGGAAATCATGCGGAGAATCCGTATCAGATTCTTGCAAAAGGACCAGATGTTTCTCTTTGGAAGCAGCCACATGATCGGGATGAAAAATTTCCAAAATAAGAATCGTACTATTATAAGGAATAAAGTAATAGCGAGTAATAACAAACTTAGATGAAAAATCAAAGGTGAGGCAGGATAAAATGGCTGAAGGAATAGAGGTATTTGAAAATACATTTCGACATCAGATGAATGAAAATGGAAGTATGCAGATTCAGGAGAATCTTTTTTTAAAGAAATTTGGTAATGGACCAGATGAATGGCCAGTAGAAAAGAACCGATACCGTCTTTTGTGGATGCCTGCGTGCCCACACGCACATAAAGTAGTCATTGCCAGAAAATTGCTTGGACTGGATTCTGTTATCAGTCTGGGTGCAACTGGTTTATTTCGGGAAAAAGACGGATGGGTTTTTTCGGAAGATAAAGATGGACTGGATCCTGTTTTAAAAATCCATTATTTAAAAGAACTTTATACAAGAGAGGATCCAGATTATAAAAAAAGACCTACCGTTCCTATCATTGCAGATGAAAAGACAAAAAAGGGCGTTAATAATGATCATTTCTGGATCCCCATTTATCTGGAAACAGTATGGAAACCATTTCATAAGAAAAATGCTCCGGATTTGTATCCACTTGAGTTTAGAGAAGAAATTGATAAAATGAATACATTTATCTTTCATCGTGTAAATAACGGGGTATATGATCTTGGATTTGCAAGAACGCAAAAAGCCTATGATACAGCGTATGATAAATTGTTTGAAGCACTTGATTATCTGGAACACAGACTAGAAGACAACCGCTTTTTGTTTGGGGATTATATTACCGATTCAGATATCAGGCTCTATCCAACACTGGCAAGATTTGATGTAGTATATTATCAGGTATTTCGGGCAAATAGAAATCGTATCCGGGATTACAAAAATCTCTGGGGATATGCGAAAGACTTATATCAGGTACCAGACATCAAAGAAAGTACTTATTTCGAAGCATACAAAAAACATTATCAGCTGTCTCCACACTTACGTCCTTTGTGGGGGAATCAATATGCTTTAGTTGCAAAAGGACCAGATAATTCTGTTTGGGAAGAAGAAGCAGGCAGAGAGCATTTAAGCAAAAGTCCAGCTCAGAAATTTTTAATTCATGCATAAAGCGTGAAAGATGAAAATATCAAAAAAAGGAAAATATGTGGTGTCATGGCCTAAGGGTAAGGCAGAGGTCTGCAAAACTTTGGATATCAGTTCGAATCTGTTTGGCACCATTTTACAACAAACATAGGGAATGGGAGATGATTGTATATGGCAGTAGGTGAGTGGTTAGGTACAGAAGTAGGGAAAAAAGGTGATTTTGTTCGACAGAAAAATCAATTTTCTACTCCATTTGGAACGAAAGAAGGAGAACTTCCGATAGAAGCAGGCAGATACAGACTGTTATGGGCTCCAGTATGTCCATGGGCACATCGAAGTGTGATTGTAAGAAAACTTCTTGGACTAGAAGCGGTTATTTCTCTTGGAACAGCAGATCCAATCAGACCTGAAATACCAAGAAGTGATTGGGCATTTACGTTGGATGAAAACAATGTGGATCCTGTACTAAACATATCCTATATAAGCGATGTATATTTTAATGCAGATTCAGAATATAAGGGGAGATTTACAGTTCCTGCAATTGTAGATCTTACAACAAAAAAAGTAGTAAACAATGATTACTTTAATCTGACAAGATATTTTGAGACGGTATGGAAGCCTTTTCATAAAAAAGGAGCACCAGATTTATATCCACTTGCCTTACGCGAGGACATTGATAAATTAAATGATATTTTATTTCATGATATCAACAATGGTGTCTATAAAGCAGGATTTGCGAGAAGTCAGGAAGCATATGAAAAAGCATACGACACTATATTTGAAAGATTCGATGAACTGGAAGAAAGACTATCCCATCAAAGATTTTTGTTTGGAGATTATATTACAGAATCGGATGTTCGATTATATGTTACGCTAGCAAGGTTTGATGTGGCTTACTACAATGCATTTAAAGTAAATAAGAAAAGACTTTGTGAATACAAGTACTTATGGGATTATGCGAGAGATTTATACCAGACAGATGGATTTTCCAATACGACAAGTTTTGAAGGAATAAAAAAGCATTATCATCTATGCTGTGTGACAGGAAATCCATATAAAATATTACCAAAAGGACCAGATGTTTCAACTTGGAATCTTCCTCATCAAAGAGAAATACTCAGTAAAGACAAGGAACATAAATTTTTGCAGGAAGAATAAACATTTCCCATAAAGAAATAAAAAAATGTGATAAAAAAGAAAGAAATAAAGGACGAGAAGATGGGAATTCGAATCAGTACTTCAAAAGAAAATGTTAACTGGAAAAAAGTCAGTGAGCTGTTAGCATATTTTGGCTTAAGTCATGAAAACGCAGAAACAACAGAATTGATATTTAAAAGAAGTTATGCAGTTACTTTTGCATATGATGAAGAACAGCTGATCGGCTGCGCAAGAGCTTTATCGGATGGGATTAAGCAGGCGGCTGTTTACAATATTGCATTAGATGAAGCGTATCATGGGCAACAGATTGGAAGAAAAATCATTGAAAGCATAATCGAACAGGTAAAAGGTTGTACCATCATTTTATATACACATCCAAAAACAGTTGCAATGTATGAAAAATTTGGTTTTAGACGCCAGAAAACGGGAATGGTTTATTTAAATGATCAGGAAGAAGCAGAATGGATGCAGGAAACAGGTTTTTTACTTCCAGAAAACTATCGCTTTTTAGATAATGAATACGAACAGACAATTGAAAAACGCATTTAATATTAAATTTTAAAGTGAATACTACCAAAAGAAGGTTTGGGTGCAGTGGCAAGTCACCGTTCTTTTGGTAAATTCACCTAACATAGCAAGGGGTTTGCATAGTTTCGCAAACGTCTAGAATTACGAACAATAATAGGAGGAAATAGAATATGAGCTGCGGAGAAACGTTAGATGTTGAAAGTACAAAAGAAACTGGGAAACCAAGACTAAGACCAAAAGAGATTGTAACGGAAATTGATGAAAGAGGCGCTTTTCAGCGTCAGAAAAACAGATTTACCACTCCGTTTGGTGATGGAGAAGGTGAACTAAAAGCTGAGAGTGGAAGATATCGTTTATTTTGGGCAAAAGGCTGCCATTGGTCGAATCGTGCTTCTATCGTTCGGGAACTTTTAGGACTGGAAGACGTAATCGGTATTAATTTAGTGGGACATAGTGAAGAAAATGCAAAATATGGCTGGGAATTTGTCTATGATAAGGATAGAAAAGATCCTGTGTTAAAAGGACAATTTTTAAGTGAATATTATTATAATGCAGATCCAGAATATTCGGGTAGATGTACGGTTCCTGCATTTGTTGATATTAAAACGAAAAAGGTTGTGAATAATGATTATCACAGACTGACTAACTATTTTGAAACAGCATTTCTACCATTTCAAAAAGCAGATGTACCAGATTTATATCCAGTTGCAATAAGAAAAGATATAGATGAGCTAAATGACTGGTTATTTCCACATGTAAATAATGCAACCTATCGGATGATGTTTGCACAGTCAATTGAAGCTTATGAAGAGGCATACGAAGACTTTTACCAATCGCTTGATACGCTGGAAGAAAGACTGGAAGAAAACCGATTTTTATTTGGAGATTATGTTACAGATTCAGATGTGCGTTTCTTTGTTACACTTGCAAGATTTGATACACACTATTATAGAAATATAGGACCGATCAGAAACAGAATCCAGGATTTTAAAAACATATGGGCATATGCAAGAGATTTATATGTAATTCCTGCATTTCGACATAATACGTATTTAAAAGATATTGCAGCAAGCGATACGAAAAAATCAGATAAACTGTTTTTAGACTTCAATTCCAGATTTGCAGATCAGATTGACTATGATGCCATCTGGTCGAAACCAACAGAACGAGCAAACTTAAGTAAAACACCTGAAGAAAAATTTTTGCGTCATAAATAAATGTGAAACTCGTTTTATATTGTTTCGCAATTATCTATTTTTAAATAAAAGGAGGATAGGAGCAAATTGCATTCAGAAGACGACTGCATGATATGCAACCGTTAAAAAAGTACATCGTTACAACTGATGTGCACATTTCTAAAACATAAATATATAAACAGCAAATTCGAAACAGCAAATTCGAAACAGCAAATTTGAAACGAAAAATAAAATAAAATAAAATAAAAGGTATACAGATTGTAACAAAACTGTTAGGCTTTCCCCCCTAATAAGGCCTGATACTAAATGAAAAAAATTATTCATTCACTGGTTATATCATAAAAAGTAAAAAAAGTAGTAAATAACAAACAGCAAGCGACAAATAACAAGATACAAATAACAAGATACAAATAACGAACAACCAAACATAAACAACGAAATACAAATAATGAAAAACATGTGCCTGTTAAAAGCTAAGGAGCATAGGATTATTTTTATTACTTAAAATGCAAAAGGACTGAGGAAATATGGGAAAATACAATTTTGATGAAATCATTGACAGAAAAGGTACGAACGCTTTAAAATACGACTTTGCAATTCAAAGAGGAAGGCCAGAAGATGTGCTGCCACTTTGGGTTGCAGACATGGATTTTAAAACGGCTCCATGTATTACAGAAAGATTAAGAGAAGATATAGAGCTTGGCATCTTTGGATACAGTGAATCAACAGACTCTTATTTTCATGCTGTTTATCAATGGATGAAACAATCTTTTGCGTGGGAAGTCAAAAATGAATGGCTTGTAAAGACCCCTGGCATTGTATTTGCACTTGCAATGGCAGTCAAAGCATTTACAAGGCCCAAAGAGAGTGTCATGATACAAAATCCCGTATATTATCCCTTTGCAGAAGTTATAACAGATAATGACAGATATATTGTTGATAATACGTTGATAAATCAGGATGGACATTATGAGATAGATTTTTTTGATATGGAACAAAAAATCAAAGATTTTCATGTAAAATTATTTCTGTTTTGCAGTCCTCATAATCCGGTTGGACGTGTATGGAAAGAATGGGAACTGAAAAAAATTGGAGAATTATGCTTAAAATACAATGTCATAATAGTCAGTGATGAAATACATGCTGACTTTGTTTTCCATGGGAATAAGCACCTTGTTTTTTCTTCCATCGATAAAAGGTTTGAAAAAATATCTGTTATATGCACTTCACCAACAAAAACGTTTAATCTGGCAGGGTTTCAGATTGCAAATATTTTTATAGCAGATAAAGAACTCAGAGAAACATTCATACTGGAAAAAAGTAAGGCAGGTTTTTCTCAGGTTGGAATGCCCGGATTATCTGCATGTCAGGCAGCATATGAAGGCGGTTTGGAGTGGTTTTTACAGTTAAGGGAGTATCTGGAAGAAAATCTTTTATATACAAAAGAATTTTTAGAAACAGAGCTGCCGAAGATAAAACTCATTGAACCGGAAGGAAGCTATTTGCTTTGGCTTGATTTTCGTGCCTATGGCTATGATGTAAAGCAACTGAATGATAAGATTACAAATGAAGCAAAATTGTGGCTGGACAGTGGTGAAATATTTGGACCTTGCGGAGAAGGATTTCAAAGAATCAATATTGCATGCCCCAAAAAGATATTGCAACTTGCATTTGAAAGATTAAAAGAGGTATTTTGAAAGAAAACTGTACAATAAATTGATTTTGACTCGTTTTTTTATAAAAGCTATTGACATTTCTAAAAAGATTGTTTACAATTCAATTATAACAAATTGCATACAATAATATAGAGAACAATTATAAAAGAAAAAGGAGAAAACATATGGGAATTTATGATTTTACAGTACTAAATACAGATGGAGACAAAGTATCTTTAGGAGATTACAGGGATAAAGTGGTGCTAATAATTAATTCTGCTACACTATGCGGATTTACACCACAGTATGACGGACTTCAGGATCTGTATGAAAAATATGCAGATCAGGGATTTGTGATTTTAGATTTTCCATGTAATCAATTTGGAAATCAGGCGCCAGGAACAAACGAAGAGATTGCTACATTTTGCGATTCAAAATATGGAGTCACGTTTCCGATTTTCTCGAAAATAGATGTAAATGGAGAGAATGCAGATCCGCTATACAAGTTTTTAAAAGGAGAAAAAGAATTTTTAGGTCTTGATCCAGATCATAAGCTGACTTCTGTATTAGAAGGAATCATTGAAAAAATGGATCCGAAGTTTAGAACAAATCCAGAAATCAAATGGAATTTTACAAAGTTTTTGATTGATAAATCTGGAAATGTAGTAGAACGCTTTGAACCCACAACAGATTTAGGATATGTGGAAGAACGTATAAAAGAACTTTTATAAATCAGATTTATCACGGATAGAACGCTGAAAACAGAAAATATTGCAGGAGAATGACGAATTGTTATTGCGAAATTTCTAATATCGTGATAAATTAATTGCATACAATGCTAAGGAGAACAGTATGATGCAAAATAGTAAATATGATTCACTAAAACTAGAAAATCAATTATGTTTTCCGCTCTATGCCTGTGCAAAAGAAGTTGTACGTAAGTATAAACCATTTTTGGAGGAACTAGATTTAACATATACACAGTATATTGCAATGATGGTTCTATGGGATAAAAAAGAGATGAATGTAAAGGAATTAGGAAATGATTTGTTCCTGGATTCTGGAACATTGACTCCATTGCTTAAAAAGCTGGAATCAAAAGGTTACATTCATCGAGATCGTCTGAAAGAAGATGAAAGAAATCTTTGCATCCGTATTACAGACGAAGGAGAAGCTTTGAAAGAAAAAGCAATCAAAATCCCTGTTCAAATGTCACAGTGTATCAGCTTAAATCCGGAGGAATCCAAACTTTTATATCAATTATTATATAAAGTAATAGGAAGATTAAGTGATTAAGGTTAAACGTTACAAATAAGTAACAGAGTGGAAGAAAAGGAGCCGTGGATTAATCGCTACGACTCTTTTTTAAAAGAATAAACCATTTGCGTTTGAGATGAGAAAGAGGAAAGCATCTACTTTTTGTAAGTGATAGAAACTACTTATATTATAATTCATTAAATTTTTTTTCCCAATAGTTTAATAAATTGTGAAGAAAAAATGAATAAAAAATGTAAACCAGAAAAACAATAGTGGCAAAAGTGTTTTCCCATGGAAAACATTTCTCTTACACTTTACCTAATTAATACATCAAATCGATATCAAATATAAGCAAAAAAGCAAGACGTAAAAATTATGGAAGCCATAACTTATAGACATATGTCCGCACTACAAAGACAAGACACATTAATAAAAAAACTTTGTGCATATATATGCAGACAAAATACATAATATCACAGACACATTCCCTGAGAATATGGGCGTTTGAGGGATTTTTAAAAGCAATATTTTACAATTTATACTTGACAGATGACAAAAAACAATTTAAACTCAATGTTATCTGTAAAACTTGAATGCAAGGATAGTATATAGATATATATCAGAATAGCGGAATAGCGGTGACACAAAGGGGTGGATAGTTTTGCTATACATTCTTTTTTTTTGTTAGAGCCGAAAAAAAGACAAACGTCTGCTAATGACGGAATATAGAAAAACCAACATCCACGCATTCCCGGGAGAATGACAAAACTACAAATTAAGGAGAAGATTGTTTTGAACAAATATGTAATCAAACGAATTGGCCTTGCCATCTTAACGATTTTTATTATCAGCCTCATTACATTTTTCACAATGAATGCGATACCAGGAGGTCCTTTTGATTCAGAAAAGGCTACAACTCCTCAAGTGAAAGCGGCTTTAGAAAAGAGATATAACTTAGATCGGCCTATTACAGAACAATATGTTTTGTATATGGGTAACTTACTTCATGGAGATTGGGGAGTAAGTATCAAAACAGGGCGTGAGATCTGGCCCACAATGTCACAGAGTTTTGGAATAAGTGCACAGCTTGGTGGAGTGGCAATTCTTGTTTCACTGATTTTTGGAATTATTCTGGGATGTATTTCTGCATTGACGAGAAACACATTACCAGATCGTCTGATTGTTTTCTTTACAACATTGATGACTTCCATGCCAAGTTTTGTTCTTGCAACATTGCTACTGTATCTGTTTTGTATAAAACTGGGATGGATACAGGTTTGGAGTGCAAGTTCCCATAACTATATATTACCAATCATTTCACTTGCACTATATCCAATGGCATACATTACACGTCTTACAAAAACGAGTATGTTGGATGTACTTGGTCAGGATTATGTACGTACTGCCAAAGCAAAAGGTGTTGCTACCTGGAAAGTTATTTTCAAACATACACTTCGTAATGCACTGATTCCAGTTATTACGTATGTAGGACCAGAAATTGCTTACATTATAACTGGCTCCTTAGTTGTAGAAAATATATTTACAATCGGTGGTCTTGGACAGAAATTTGTAAACAGTATCACAAATCGTGATTATACTATGATTATGGCTACAACATTGTTCCTTGCTATTATCATGGTAATTGCGAATTTACTTACCGATATTGCTTATAAAGTTATAGATCCAAGAATTACATTGGACTAGGAGGTTATGATGTCAAACGAAAATAAAATGCCGAAAAAAAATATATTAAGTGCACAAATTGATTTGTCAAAATTTGAACTTGCAACGGAAGAAGAAAAAAGACAGCAGGATGTTATGAGCGAGTCTACAACATTTTTTAAAGATGGAATGAAACGTCTTCGTAAAAATCCACTTGCAATGGTAAGTATTGTTATTCTGATTTTATTATTAGCAGTTATTCTGATATCACCAAAAGTTGTTCCTTATAGTTATCAGGATATCATCACAATTGATGGGGTAAGGGATAAAACTGCAAAGAATTTAGCACCTTTCCAATATTCCAAAATGGAACAAAGATATATGGCAAAAGGCGAAAAAGTATTTCCTCATATTTTTGGAACAGATGAAATGAGCCGTGACTATTTCATTCGTGTTGTATATGGTACCAGAGTTTCCTTAACGGTTGGTATGTTCGCAAGTGTTATTGTACTTATCATTGGTTTGATTTATGGTTCTATTTCTGGTTATGCAGGTGGAAGAGTGGATCTTATCATGATGCGTATTGTTGATATTATTTATTCGCTCCCGGATTTGCTGATGATTATATTACTAAGTGTAGTTTTAGGCGATGTTCTAGGCGATAAAATTCAAAATACAATTTTTGCAAAATTAGGTGCGAATATGTTGTCCTTATTCATTGTATTTGGTCTTTTGTATTGGGTAAGTATGGCACGTTTAATCCGTGGACAGATTCTTTCTATTAAAAGTAATGATTATGTATTGGCTTCCAAAGCAATTGGTACAAAATCAGGAAGAATTATCCGTACACATATTTTACCAAACTGTCTTTCCGTAATTATTATTTCAATCGCACTGCAGATTCCATCTGCGATTTTTACAGAAAGTTACCTGAGTTTCCTTGGACTTGGAGTTCAGGCACCTATGCCATCGTTAGGTTCTCTTGCAAATGCAGCTAGAAGTGGTTTGACAAGTTATCCATATAAATTGTTCTTCCCATCAATGGCAATTGTTTTAATCGTTTTAGCGTTTAATCTTTTAGGCGATGGACTTCGAGATGCTTTTGATCCGAAGTTGAAGAAATAATGGGAGGGATGATAAAGTGAGTAACTATATATTAGAAGTAAATAATTTACAGACATCTTTCTTTACAGATTCTGGAGAAGTAAAAGCAGTAAATGGTGTTTCTTTTAATCTGGAAAGAGGAAAAACACTTGGAATCGTTGGAGAGAGCGGTTCTGGAAAAAGTGTTACAGCATACTCTATTATGCAAATTCTTGCTGATACAGGTAAAATCGTAGATGGAGAAGTTTTATATAACGGAGAAGATATCACAAAGTGGAATAATAAACAGATGGCAGGCTTTCGTGGAAAAAAATGTTCTATCATTTTCCAGGATCCTATGACAAGCCTAAATCCAACGTTTTCGATTGGAAGTCAGATAACAGAAGCTGTATTGTTACATACGGACAGAACAAAAAAGCAGGCAAAAGAAAGAGCCATTGAAATGCTTACTTTAGTAGGTGTAAATGAGCCCGAAAAACGTTTGAAACAATATCCTCATGAATTATCTGGTGGTATGAGACAACGTGTTATGATTGCAATGGCATTAGCATGTGAACCTGACATCCTGATTGCAGATGAACCAACGACTGCACTTGATGTTACAATTCAGGCTCAGATTCTTGAACTGATTCAGGATTTACAAAAGAGACTGGGAATGGCAGTTGTCATGGTAACACATGATCTTGGTGTTATTGCTGACATGTGTGATGAAATTATCGTAATGTATGGTGGAAGCGTATGTGAACGTGGAACTGCCGATGATATTTTTTATAAACCACACCATGAATATACAAAAGGACTTCTCCGCTCAATTCCAAGTACGGCAAGAATGAAAGAAAGACTGGTTCCAATTGGTGGAACACCAATTAACTTACTTAATATGCCAAAAGGCTGTGCATTTTGTGCACGTTGCGATAGCGCTATGAAAGTTTGTTTGACAGAAGTTCCACAGGAACTTCCAATCAGTGAAACTCATTTTGCAAGCTGCTGGTTAAATGTAAAGGCCCAGTATGAAGCTGAGAATGGAGGTAGCCAAGATGAGTAATCAGAATAAAAGCGAATATATCGTAGAAGTAAAAGATTTAAAACAATATTTTCCAATCAAAGCAGGATTTAATAAAATAATTCCTTTGAAAGCAGTTGATGGAATTTCCTTTGCGATCAAACCCGGTGAGACATTAGGTTTGGTTGGAGAATCCGGATGTGGCAAAACTACAGTTGGACGTTCTTTACTTCATTTATATAAACCTACAAGTGGAGAAATCTATTTTGATGGTGAACTAGTTACAGATAAAAATATTCATTCACTTAGAAAAGAAATGCAGATGGTATTTCAGGATCCGTATTCTTCTTTAAATCCACGTATGACAATAGAAGATATCATTGGAGAGCCTTTGGATGTTCATAAATTATATGCAAACAAAGCAGAACGCCGTGATAAAATTCTTGATTTGATGGAAACCGTAGGATTAAATTCAGAGCATGCGACTCGATATGCACATGAATTTTCTGGTGGACAAAGACAGCGTATCGGCATTGCACGTGCATTAGCGGTAGATCCTAAGTTTATCGTGTGTGACGAACCTGTTTCTGCACTTGATGTTTCGATTCAGGCTCAGGTTATTAATATGTTTGAAGATTTGCAGGCAAAACTTGGAGTGGCTTATTTATTTATCGCACATGATCTTTTGGTTGTACATCATATTTCAGATAGAATCGCAGTTATGTATCTTGGAAAAATCGTTGAAATCGCATCTGCGGATGAATTAAATGAGAATCCAATACATCCATATACAGAATCACTACTTAGCGCAATACCAATGCCAGATCCAAATTCAGCCAAACAGAGAAACAGAATCGTTCTTGAGGGAGATGTGCCAAGCCCTATGAACCTTCCTAGTGGCTGTGCCTTCCGTACCCGCTGTCGTTATGCTACGGAACAGTGTGCAAAAGAGTGTCCAACTCTCACCGATCGCGGAAATGGACATTTTGTATCCTGCATTAACAAATAAGGGTGAATTATCCATGCAAAGCATGTTTAATTAATAAAATCTAAAGGAGGAAACTATTTTGAAAAAGTTAGTATCTGTAATGTTGATTGCAGCTATGTCTGCAAGTATGCTAGCTGGTTGTGGATCTTCGAAAACAGCAAAAAATTCCACAGCTTCTACTGAATCAGCTTCTGGTGGTGCTTCCACAGAGTCTAAAACTGATTCTTCTACACTTAGCGCAAATATCGCTAGTGAACCGGATCATCTTGATCCTGCTTTAACAAGTACTGTTGACGGAGGTACTTTAGCAGCAAACAGCTTTATTGGTTTGTTTACAACTGATAAGGACGGAAAGATCGTGAATGCACTTTGTGATAAATACACAGTAAGTGATGATAAGTTGACTTATACGTTCACATTGAAAGATGGTTTGAAATGGAGTGATGGTTCTGCCTTAACGGCAGCAGATTTTGAATATGCATGGAAGAGAGCAGCAGATCCTAAGACTGCAGCAGATTATTCTTATTTGTTTGATCCAATTGCTAAAAATGCAGATGGTTCATTGAATGTAACTGCAAGTGGCAATACTTTAACCGCTGTAGTATCAAGTCCTTGCCCTTATTTCTTACAGTTATGTGCATTTCCTACTTATATGCCAGTTCCTAAAGCTGCAGTTGAAGCAGCAGATACAGATGGATCTAATCCTGGAAAATGGGCAGCAGAAGCTGGATTTATCACAGATGGTGCTTATACTTTACAGACATGGAAACATAATGAATCTATGGTATATGTAAAAAATCCTAATTACTATGATGCAGCAAATGTAAAACTTGATAAACTTGAGTTCATGCTTTCTGCAGATGATACAGCTACATTCTCTGCTTACAATGCAGGAAACCTAGATTTTATTGATTCCGTACCTGTTGATGAAACAGCAAACGTGCTTCATAAAAAAGATTTCCATAAGGTAAATCAGATCGCTACATATTTCATTACATTTAATGTAAATGCAGATATGTTCAAAGGTATGACAGCAGAAAAAGCTTCTACAGTTCGTCAGGCTTTAGCATTATTAATTGATCGTGACTACATTGTTGAAAACATTGGACAAACTGGACAGGAAATTGCTACAAGCTTTATTCCTACAGGAATGCCAGATGGTAATGGTGGAGTATTTAAATCAGATGAATACAAGTATCCAGATAAAGCTTCTCATGGATACTTCAGCAAAGATTACGATGCAAAAAAAGCAGCAAGTAAAGCAGTTGAATTGTTAAAAGGTGTTGGATATAAATTTGATTCCAAAAACAAATTAACATCTGAGACACCACTTAACATTGATTATGTAATCAATGAGAACACTGGACATCAGGCAGTTGCAGAAGCAGTTCAGTCTGACTGGTCAGCAATTGGTGTTAATACAACAATCAAATCAGAAGAATGGCAGACATTCGTAAACGATCGTAAAGCAGGAGCTTTCTCTGTTGCTCGTGATGGATGGAATGCTGATTATGGTGATCCAATTGATATGCTTGAAATGTGGACATCTGACTCTGGAAATAACAATGCTCAGTTTGGTAAAAATCCATCAAATACAGCTGCTCCTGATTGGACAAGCTATGATGCATTAATCAAACAGATTCGTTCAACATCAGATTTTGCTTCTCGTGTAACATTAATGCATCAGGCAGAAGATAAGTTGATGAATACATGGGCAGTAGTTCCAATCTATTACTACAATGATATTTATATGTTAAAGACAAATGTAAATGGAATATATAAAACACCATTTGGTCAGACATTCTTTTTATACGCTACAAAAAAATAATTCTGCTATAAAATGTTCTACGTTTGTAGAGCATCGCAGGTTATAAAAAAATGACATCAGGATATGAATCCTGGTGTCATTTTTTTTATATTTTGAATAATTGTAAGATCAAAGTATCTCTGTTTTTATAAGAAGGTTTTGATGTCTCCTTCTTTCCTATATTTTGCTGATTCTTTCCAATTGTTTTTAGGCAAGATATTCTGTCAACAATAAAAACGTATTTAAAATTCCATCTTTGTGGCTTCGTTCATAACCGTGAGAAGCATACACACCAGCACCGATTAGACCATGTCTTACTTCATAGCCAGCTGTAAGAGCGGCATCTGCGTCAGAACCATAGAAGGGATAAACATCAACAGCATAATCAATAGCAGCTCGTTTACCAGCTTCAATTAATGCAGATACAACATCATAATGATATGGTCCTCTGCTATCTTTTGCACAGATAGATACCTGATGCTCTGTGCAGCTTAAACCATCACCAACACATCCCATGTCAACGGATAAAACTTCACAAACGTCCAAAGGAATAGAACCAGCACCCCCGTGTCCAACTTCTTCAAAAACAGTAATATACTGATACACTTTGCGCTTTAATTTAATGTTTTCATCCTTTACGTATTTTGCAAATCCCAGTAAGATACCAACACTTAATTTATCATCTAAAAAACGGCTCTTTAAATATCCACTTGTTGTAAGTGTAGTTCTGGGATTAAAACACACAATGTCACCAACCTGTATATCAAGAGCCAGAACGTCCTCTTTTGAAGAAACTTTTTCATCTAAAACAAGTTCCATAGTGTCATATCCTCTTGTCGTAGTATGATAATCTTTATTAACATGAATAGAAGCATTTTTTAATTGCATGGTTCCATCATAGATTTTCCCAGAACGGGTATATATTTTGCAATTTTCAGCTTCTGCATTATTCGGTTCCATTCCGCCTAGAGGAGTCAGGGTCAGACGGCCATTTTCCCCGATCTGAGATATCATAGCTCCCAAAGTATCAATATGTGCTTCAAGACAAATAGCATCGTCGCAGTCTTCACCACCGATTTCACATAAAATACCACCTTTTTTTGTTTGTACTGGATGATATCCAAGAGCGCGATAGGTTTCCATCACATAGGAAGCAACATGAGCTGTAAATCCAGTTGGACTATCGATAGAGAGAACTTTTTGTGTCTGCTCTAAAATAAAATCAAGATAAAGTGATTTGTTCATTTTTAATTACCTCTTTTTTCAAACTTTTCTTTATCATAGCATAAAATAAAATAGAATTGAAGAAAATGAGAAAAAGTCGCAAATAATCTATCTGGAATATTTGAAAATTGAAACTAATGCGTATATAATAAATAACAATAGAGCAAAAAGAAAACAAAAAGGAGTAATAGAAATTGAAAGAGACAATAGTAAAATTAAGAGAAAGCATGCAAAAAAACAAGATAGATATATATATGATTGTAACAGATGATTTTCATGGTTCGGAATATGTGGGAGATTACTTTAAATGTCGCGCATATGTATCCGGTTTTACAGGATCTGCAGGAACTGTAATTGTTACAAAGGATATGGCAGGTTTATGGACCGATGGAAGATATTTCTTACAGGCAGGGCAACAATTGGCTGATAGTGGAATTACTTTGTTTAAAATGGGAAATGAAGGTGTTTTAACGGTAGAAGAATTTATCCGGGATACGATAAAAGAAGGACAGTGTCTTGGTTTTGATGGACGGACAGTTCCAGCAAAAGAAGCATTAGAGATTGAAAAGATTTTAAAAGAAAAGAAAGCTTTTATGAGCTATGAAAAAGATTTGATTGATGAAATCTGGGAGAATCGTCCTAAATTATCCGCAGAGCCATTGTTTTTATTAGAAGAACAATATGCAGGAGAATCCAGAGATTCTAAAATTGCCAGAGTCAGAGAGGTAATAGAAAAAAAGAAAGCTGATTATTTTGTGTTGACGTCATTAGACGACATTGCATGGCTTTTAAATGTAAGAGGAAATGATGTGGATTATAATCCTGTTGTTTTATCTTATTTATTATTGAGTAAAGAAGAAATTCGCTTTTATGTGAATGAAGAAGTATTAAATGAAAGTACAAAAATATTTCTGGCAAAAGCAGGAGTTTCTTTTTACCCATATAATCAGATTTATGCAGATATCAAAGAAATAGAAAAAGACAAAACAATTTTACTGGATACAGCAAAATTAAATTACGCAATACGTTCTAATATTCCAAAAACAGTTCAAGTAATAGATGAATCGTGTCCTACCATACTTATGAAAGCAGTTAAAAATGCAACAGAAGTAGAAAATGAAAAACAGGCACATATAAAAGATGGAGTAGCGGTTACAAAATTGATTTACTGGTTGAAAAAAAATGTTGGAAAGATACCAGTGACGGAGATATCCGTAGCAGAAAAATTAGAAGAGTTTCGATCGATGGGTGAACACTATAAAGGACAAAGCTTTGATCCGATTTCTGCATTTGCGGAACATGGTGCAATTGTGCACTATTCTCCATCAGAAGAATCAGATAAGGAAGTAAAGGCAGAAAGCTTCCTGCTTTTGGATACAGGTGGACAATATTTGGAAGGAACGACCGATATAACAAGAACCATTGCACTCGGAGAAGTGACAGATGAGATGAAAAATCATTATACAGCTGTTTTGAAGGGCAATCTTAATCTGGCTTCTGCAAAATTCAAAAAAGGCTGTCAGGGCATTAACTTTGATTATTTAGCGAGAGAAGCTTTATGGGAACAAGGTCTTGATTATAATCATGGAACAGGTCATGGAGTAGGATATTTCTTAAACGTGCATGAAGCACCAAACGGTTTTCGTTATAAACAGGTTCCAGAAAGAAATGAAACTGCTTTTTTAGAAGAAGGAATGATTACCTCAGATGAACCTGGTATTTATCTTGAAGGAAAATATGGCATACGATTAGAAAATTTAATTGTTTGTGAAAAATATAAACAAACAGAGTATGGTGAGTTTTTACAATTTCAACCACTAACTTTAGTCCCATTTGATTTAGACGCAGTAAATGCTGCTGCAATGTCAGAAAAAGAATTGGACAGATTAAATGCTTATCATGCAAGAGTCTATGATTCTATTGCTCCATTTTTGAAGGAAGATGAAAAAGCATGGCTAAAAGAAGCAACAAGAGTAGTAAAAAAGTAATAACAAAAATAATAAATAAAAAAATACGTGAAAAGTATTAAAAAAGTATTAAAAAAGAATAAATAAAAAAAAGAATGTGTAAAAGATAATAACTCTCAAAATGTAGTGTTTTAGTAGGAAAAAAGGCGATATACAGGGAAAAAATGTAAGAAATGTACAGAAAATAGGTGAGTGTAACAGAAAATTATTTTCGTGGCATAACTCTAGCAGAATCTTAACTTCAAAGGCATTGACAGTAAAAAAAAATTTGAGTATAATTGTTTGAATTTGAGTAAATATATTCTCAGAAAATGCAAATGCAGTGAATAAAAGGAGTTACATGAAAAAGTATGGACATTAAAAGTATTATTTTAGGGAAACCATTGAAAAATAGTCAGTTAAGCCATGAAAAGCTTTCAAGATTATGGGGTCTCCCAATTATGGCAAGTGATGCAGTTTCATCAGTTGCTTATGCGATTGAAGAAGTTTTACTTGTTTTAGTACCGCTGATGGGTGTCGTGGCCTGTAATAAAATCCCATTTATAGTAGCGCCGATTTTAATATTATTAGTAATTTTGATTGTGTCATATTCACAGATTATTGATCATTATCCAAACGGCGGTGGGGCTTATGCAGTAGCCAAAGAAAACATTGGACGCAAGGCTTCTCTGATAACAGCTGCAGCTTTGATGGTGGATTATATATTAACAGTTGCGGTTAGTATATCATCTTCTACAGAAGCACTTTCTTCAGCGTTTCCATTACTTCATGACTATAAAGTGTTTGTTTCGCTATTTTTTGTTTTCCTGATTACATTAGGGAATTTAAGAGGAATGAGTGAATCATCAAAAATATTTGGCTTACCAACCTACATATTTATATTTTCGATGTTAATGTTAATTATTGTAGGTATATTTAAACTAGCAACTGGTCATTTGGAGCCAATTACCTATTCGGCATCCGCATTACCAGTGCACACTGTTAGCAGTGTTGGAATCTTAATCATGTTAAGAGCATTTGCTTCCGGATGTACAGCAATGACTGGCGTAGAAGCTGTAAGTAATTCTGTCCCAAGCTTTAAGGAACCATCTACAAGGAATGCAAAACATATTTTGTATTTGCTTGGAATTGTTATTATTGTGATTTTTGGTGGAACATCATTTTTGGCATATAACTTAAAAGTAATTCCAACACATTCACAAACAGTTCTATCACAGATATCAAATGCTGTTTTTGGACATAACTTTATGTTTTACATGATTCAGCTGTTTACCGCTATTATTCTTATTTTAGCTGCAAATACAGCTTATAATGGTTTGCCACAGTTGCTTTATTTACTGGCACACGATGGATATGTCCCAAGACAGTTTTCTTCAAGAGGAACCAAACTTAGTTTTTCAAATGGAATTGTATTTATCTTTATTGCAGCTTCTTTACTTATTATAGGATTTGACAGCGATACGCATAAATTAATTCCACTATATTCAGTAGGTGTATTCATTTCCTTTACATTTGCACAGTATGGTATGTTTAAAAAATGGCGTTCGTTAAAAGAAAAAAACTGGCAGTATAAATGTTGGATTAATGGATTTGGTGCAATTGTAACATGTGTAATTGCAATTATCGAATTAACAACAAAATTTGCAAAAGGTGCATGGATGCTTGTTATTGTATTACCAATCCTATTCTTTGTTATGAGTTCTATTAATAAACACTATTCTTTTATTGGAGCACAGTTGAAATTAGATTCTTTTTACCCATATTATGATAAAGAACAAATTGGAACGACAAAATGTGTTCTATTAGTACATGATATCAATAAACCATTTTTAAAGGCATTGAACTATGCAAATTCAGTTTCAAATGATATAACAGCAGTTCATGTATGCAGACATCCTGAGCATGCAGAAGCGTTAAGAACACAATGGAAAGAGTTGAAAATACCAGTAAAACTTACGATTATTGAAACACCATATCGTGATATCATTAAACCATTGGATAATTACTTATGGCAGAAAGAAAAGGAATTAAAGCATGGGGAAAATATCTCTGTGATTTTAATTAAATTTGTTTCTAATTTGATGTTTGATAAAGTATTGCATAATCAGACCACATATTTTATAGGTCAGAATATGAGTAAACATAAAAATGTTTCAACAATTTTCCTTCCTTTCCATTACAAATTTGATGAGGAAGTATTGGAAAAACGATGTATAGCTTGTGAAGACGATGAATACAAAGTAAAAGATCTGGATAAAGAAGATAAAATATAAAGAAACAGTAATAAAGAAAGCTTTTGCTATAAGTAAAATACTTATGGCAAGGGCTTTTTTTATTGCATAAAGCATAAGAAGAAATGAAAGCAAATGTAGCACAAATGAAAAGCAAGCGAAATGAAAAGCAAATGAAAAGCAAATGAAAAGCAAGTGAAAAAGAAATGAAAAGCAAGCGAAATGAAACGGTATTGAAAAAATATTGAAAGAGAAATTAAAATATGAAAATGAATGAAATAAAATGAATAAATAATAATATAAAGAAAAATAAATAAATATTATATAAAATAATTAATAAATATATAATAAAAATGAAAATGAATTTATTAATAGTAAAATAGGTATAAATAAAAATGTTAAAATGAAAACAAATATGTTAAAATGAAAATAAAAATAATAGAAAGAAATAAAAATAATTAAAGTACTAAAATAATATTTTTTATGAAATAGAAGTAAATTATATTTAATAGAATTATAATAAATGAAATAAATATTAAATTTATATAAATAATTCTTTACAGATGAAAATGAGTGAAATATAATAAAAAAAGGGGGGGGAAACTTATGTTAAAGAATAAATTTTATACGGTGGCAGATGTAGCTTCGATCACAGGACTTACACAGCGTACCATCCGTAATTATATAAAGGACAATACATTACATGGACAAAAGATTGGGGTTCAATGGAGATTTACGGAGGAAGATATTAAAAGACTGTTTAAAGAGACAGATGAATCTTTGAAATTATTTTCACTGGAAAGCAATCCAGCCTCTGATTTTATATTAGATACATCAAAAGATGAGCCATGCAGCTGTATGATTTTGGATTTTCCTGATTTAGAGGATGTGCAGATAAAAAAGATGAATCAGACAATCAAACAATTAAAACGCGAACAGACAGATAACAAAGATATCATCAAAAAAATCGATATCGAGTATGCAGTCATAAAAGATGAGGGCTTTTATCGCGTAGTGTGCAAAGGTCGGATGGCCGAAGTACTGCAAGTTGTAGAATTGTTGAAAGGGAGTATAAGATAGAATGTATACAGACAATGCAAAATTAATCGCAGATTTATATGTAGAATATTGTTATGAGCAGATTCAGATACAGAATCAAAGAAAACTGAATCTGATTGCAAAAAAGAGAGAGCAGCGACAAAAGAAAAAAAGTATGTTGTTTTTTTCATCATTAAGTATCCTGCTGATTGTTGTATGTATATGCTTTATTCATTTTGAATTGAAGTTGCAAAGAGATATGAAAAAAATATCGAATCTGCAAAGCCAGGTGACGAAAATCACGGATATGAATACAGATACTCAAAAGCGTATGGAACAAAATACAAACTATAATCAGATACAGCAACAGGCATGTAGTTATGGCATGCATTATCCATTGTCTGGAGATGTCATATATTACGCACCTCAAAAAAACGATTATATGTTGCAATTGAATGCCATACCTAATCAGTAAGAAAGGATGGTATTATGAATAGTTTGATTCACATTTACGAGGGAGATGGAAAAGGTAAGACAACATGTGCGGTAGGATTGGCAATCCGGTTTGCAGGAAGTGGAAAACAGGTTTTGTTTACGCAGTTTTTAAAAGATGGAACTTCAAATGAATTTAATATATTGCGGGATATCAAGCAGATTGATGTTTTTTCAGCAACGACATATTTTGGATTTACATTTCAGATGACGTCAGAGCAAAAAGAACAGGCAGCTAGGTATTACCGCAATTATTTTCGTGAAATCATAAAAAAGATAGAAGAAAAAAAATATGGAATGCTGGTTATGGATGAACTTATGGCAGCATATAATACTAATTTCCTAGACCATAAAGAAGTATGTGAATTTCTTTCTCATAAACCAAAAGATCTGGAAGTGGTTTTGACAGGGAGAAATCCAGCAGATGAGCTGATTCAGCTTGCTGACTACCATTCAAACATTGTGAAAATAAAGCATCCATATGACATTGGTGTAGAGGCAAGAGAGGGAATTGAGCAATAAATATATAAAATATCCGAAGAAGGAAAATCTTGCGAAAATAGAAAGAATACAGTACAATTAAACTCAAATAAAGCGGAATTTGAAAGGATGTTATGATAGAAGATATTTTACAAGCAATCAAAGTCGGTAAAGACCAAAGACAGAATATAGCACAATTGAAGATTCAGATAAAAGAAAAGAATTTAACTGATTCTTATTTTGAGCAAAGTGATCTTACTATGTTTATGGAATTACTGAAAAGTGATGATGCAAAAATAAGAAAAAATGCCGCTTTACTATTAGGAGAGTTACAGGTACAAGAAGCATTGCCTTCACTGCTTAACGCATATGAACAGGAACAACAGCTTTTTGTTTTAAGCTCTTATGTAACAGCAATGGGAAAACTAGATTGCAGAAGTGTTCTTTTGCCATTGAAGGAAAAGTATCATGCTTTATTAAAAGAAAGCTTTGCTGAGGATGAGAAAAAACACAGGAATGCGGAAATGCATGCATTATCAGAGTTACTGCTTTCTTATGAAGAACATAAAAGACATAAATTCAAAGAGTTGGATAAGCAGTATCGATTATTACTTGTTATGGAACCAGTATTTGCTGAATTGACACAGTTTCAGATTAAGAATGTGCAAAGCAAAGTATCACCTTTTGGTTTGTGGGTACTCACCGATGAAATCAGGCAGATATTAGAGATTAGAACCTATCGGGAAATCTTATTTGAATTACCTATAAAACAGCAGGGGCTAAAAACATCGGATGAGATTGCAAAGGCAGTTATGCAGACAGGGTTGCCAGACTTTTTATATGGGGTTCATGAAGGAACAGGTGCTTTTACCTTTCGTGTAGATGTAAAAGGAAAAATGGATTTGGATAAGAAATCGGTTCTGGCAAGAAAAACAGCAGAAGCGATGGAAGAATTATCAAACCACAGACTGATAAATTCTACTTCAAATTATGAATTTGAAGTACGCTTATTACAAAAAAAGGATGAAACGTTTTATCCTTTTATAAAATTATATACCATACCACAAAAAAGATTTTCCTATCGAAAAAATGCAATATCTACTTCATTAAATCCAGCAAAGGCTGCAGCCATTGTAGCAACTGTAAAACCATATTTAAGAGAAAAATCTCAAATAATTGATCCTTTTTGCGGAGTAGGTACGCTGCTGATTGAGAGAGCCATGTATATGGAGACTTCTGATATGTATGGTGTGGATAGTTATGGAGATGCAATATTAAAAGCAAGGGAAAATACAGCCCTTGCAAATTTAGATATAAATTATATTAACAGAGATTATTTTGCTTTTACCCATGAGTACCTGTTCGATGAAATTATTACGGAAATGCCGCTTCGTGGGAGAAAGACAAAAGAAGAAATGGACCAGTTTTATGCATCATTTTTCAAAAAATCAAAAGAGATTTTAAAGCAGAGTGGAGTTATGATTGTGTATTCAAATGAAATGAATCTTATAAAAAAGCAAATGAGAATTCAAAGTGAATTGCAATTAAAAAAGGAAATCTGCGTTCAGGAGAAAGATGGATATTACATATTTATTATAGGCTTTAAGGGGTAAAATTTCATGGAGCATATAAGACAAAAAACAAGGGAATTAGGTTATGAAGTGGACTTGATTGATAAAGATTTTTTATCAGAATTGCAGGAACGTTTTAGTGACTCTAATAATGTTTATTGCGTTTGTTTGGATCGAAATAAGAATTTCATCACAAATGGATATGGAACAGAAGAAGAAGACGCATTTATACGAGGCCAGATACAGAAAGAGAAATTTTATGAGCTTGTAGGACGTCTGGATCATGATATCATAGAAAATGTGGTTGAAGAGAAATTAGTAAATGAAAATTGTAAGATTTGTGCAATTTCTGTTCGAGTTGATAACATAACAGAAGTTGTATGGGTTGTTTTTGGTGTTTTAGATGATATAGAAGGGGAATGTGTACCTTCTTATATGCGATCAACAAGCCAGGATTATTATTATAAGTCTATTCGCTTACTAGAAGCGCTTTCCAGACATTATTTTGCGTGTAAAGTAGATGAAGCATTTGCACTGGATGCATTTTTGAAAAGTAAAGAAGCACAAAAGCGTACAGAAGCTGAATTAAAGAGAAACGAAGTGATGACATCCGTTGTTCAAAAACTTGCGGATGAGAATGGATTTTCACATCTGGCGGAAGAAATTCTAAAAGAAGTGTGTGAATATTTAGATATTGCAGGTGCAAGTTTAATCCAGATTACAAATGATAAAACAAAAGCAGATATGATTTGTGAATGGACGCAAAATGGCGTTGAAAAACATTATGAAGAGTTTAAAGCTCTGCCAATTGAAAAACTGCCCTTTTTAATTGAGAAACCAATGGTTATATCCTCAAGCTCTTCTTTACCAGAAAAGATAGATTCTTTTTTTCAAAAAATTGGAATAAAAGCAGGTATCAGCTTTCCTATAAAAGTAAATTCCGTTGTGGGAATGTATATGTGTTTTGTGGAAACCAGGCATAAACGTATCTGGAGCATTGGAGACATTAAATTTTTAAATGATGTAAAGCAGATTTTGCAGAGTATTTTAGCAAGAAGAATTGCGAAAAATTCACTTGCCAGTTCTTATGCATCTTTGGAAGCAATTTTGGAAAATGTAGGCTCGGCTATTATAGTAAAGGCTCCGGGTTCTGGGAAGATTCTATATACCAACCATAGATTTCATGAATTATTTCAGGCAGAGCGTGATATAAAAGAATTTGAACTGCTTTTGGAAGAACAGTTTGATGGAAAAATGCATGGAAAGAGTAATGAAGTATATTCTAATGTAGAAGACCGCTATTTTGATATCAGTTATACGCAGATACGTTGGGTTGATGGAAGAAATGTAATGCTTTGTACTGTATATGATGTTACAGATAAAAAATTATACCAGCAGAAAATAGAGAGACAGGCAAATAATGATTTTCTCACAGGCCTTTATAACCGTATGCGCTGCGAACAGGATTTATACATGCATATTGAGAAAACAAAAAAAATAGGCGGTCAGGGCGCACTGCTTTATATTGATCTTGATGATTTTAAGCATATCAATGATGGATTAGGTCATCAATATGGTGATGTTTTACTAAAAGCAATTTCACACAGCCTGCAAAGAATAAATGGAATTGAAACTACCTGTTATCGTATGGGTGGTGATGAATTTATTATAATTGTAACCTATGATCAGTTTGCTGGACTGGAAAAGATATTACAGGATATTCGTGAGATTTTTACCAGACCATGGTTTTTAAAAGGTGCAGATTATTACTGCACCATGAGCATGGGAATTGTACAGTATCCAAAAGATGGAGATTCTGTGCAGGAACTCATAAAAAAAGCAGATATTGCTTTGTATGAAGCTAAAAAAAGTGGAAAAAATCGTATTGAATACTATGATGACAATGTAGAAGCAACCTCTTTTAAACGCTTGGATTTAGAAAAAAATATGCGTGATGCAACGATGGATTCTTTTAAAGAATTTGAGGTGTATTATCAGCCGATCATTGATATTTCAAAGCCTGGAAATCCTTGTTCTGGTGCAGAAGCTCTGATTCGATGGAATTCACAGAAAATGGGATTCATCTCACCGGCAGAATTTATTCCGCTGGCAGAATATTTAGGGTTGATAAATCCAATTGGGAATTATGTACTTGAAGAAGCCTGCAGACGTTGTAAAGAATGGAATGATGCAGGGTACCCGGATTACAGAATTAATGTCAATTTATCTGTGGTTCAGCTTTTACAAAATGATACGGTCGAGAAAATCAGAAATATTATAAAAGAAACGCGTATTAAACCAACCAACTTGACATTAGAAGTAACAGAAAGCCTTGCGATCAATGATATGGCTCGTATGAAGCGTGTTTTAGCTCAGATAAAGCAATTGGGCGTGTGGGTAGCACTTGACGATTTTGGAACGGGATACTCGTCTTTAAATCATATCAGAGAACTACCAATTGACGTTATTAAAATTGACCGGTGCTTTGTTATTGATATAGGAAAAGATGATTATTCTGAAATATTTGTTAAAATGGTATCTGAATTAGCGGAAACGATAGGTGTTCGGATGTGTGTGGAAGGTGTGGAAGAAGAAGAACAGCTTGCAAAACTACGAAAAATGAAAGTTCAGTATATTCAGGGATTTTATTATGACAGACCACTTCGGATTCATGAATTTGAAGCAAAATATATAAACAGAAACGAAGAATAAGATAAAATTGCAAAGTAGTAAGCGTCAAAAATGTAGCTGAAATAAAAATCATGAATATATCTGTTACCAGCAATTTAAAACTTATAATAAAAAAGAAGGTTATGCATTCTGATGCAGACCTTCTTTTTTATTATAAATACTATTTGACAAAAGACATAAAATCATCTGGGGAAATGTTATAATCTTCAACAGATATTTTTCCCTGCTTATATTCTAAGATATTAATACTGGTGTTTTTTAAACGAAGAGAAGCAGAATCAATTTTATATTCTGATAAAATGGATAAAGCAGCACCAATAAATGCACCATGTGATATCATCAGAAGATTTTCAAAAGAAGAACTGGTACAGTATTTGTAAATCACCTGATATGCACGTTTACTGAGCTGTTCAAAGCTTTCGGCGCCATCCTCCTGATTTGATTTATAAAATGCATCCCGCTGTGCATGGTTCATGCCAGATATTTTACCGAAATCTTTTTCGATTAAATCAGGTTCTATTGCAATATCAGAAATACCAAGGATAGTTCCGATTTCAGAAGCTGTTTTATATGCCCGCTTTAGTGGACTTGATACGATACCATCAATCGGTAGGTTTAAAAATGCATTTCCACAAATTCTGGCCTGTTCCATACCTGTATTGTTTAAAGGAATATCTTCCCTTCCCTGTAAAAGCTGCTTTTTGTTCCAATCTGTTTCGCCGTGTCGTATTAAATAAATTTTCATTTCAATCTCCAAAAACCAAAGTCAAAGACTTTGTAACCATTTTTTGTTCCATCGGATATGTTATCACGTTCTATCCGGGCTTGCAAGAAAGGTTTGTTGTTGGAACATTTCGATTTCTCTTTTATAGGGTGGATTTGTTTTCTTGTTATCTCCCATTTGTGGAATATAGGGGGTTTCTAAAATTTTTGGAATACGTGTAAAATCCTTATGGTGTACAATGGCATTTAAGGCTTCAAAACCGATGTGACCATAGCCGATATTTTCGTGGCGGTCTTTTTTTGCGCCAATCTCGTTTTTACTATCATTGATATGAAAAACAGCAATCTGATCACGGCCAATGTAAGAATCCAATTCATCTAAGACAGAGTCAAAATTATTTTTTATATCATAACCTGCATCATGTGTGTGACAGGTGTCAAAACAAATTCTTAACTTGTCATTGCATATGACACCATCGTATATGGCAGCAAGTTCCTGAAAACTGCGTCCAATCTCAAAACCTTTGCCAGCCATGGTTTCCAGCGCAATTTTTACAGGGGTATCCTTGTTTAAGACTTGGTTTAATCCTTTTACAATCTGGGCAATACCAACAAAACTGCTTTCTCCAACACTGGATCCAGGATGCAATATTAAAGTGTCACTTCCCATGGCATGCGTTCGAAGAATTTCTTTTTCCAAAAAAGATACAGCAAGAGAAAAAGTATCTGCATTCACGGCATTGGCAAGATTAATGATGTAAGGCGCATGTACAACAAAATGAGAAATGTGGTTAGCATGCATATATTCTAAGGCTTCTGGAATACGCAGTTGTTCGATATCTTTCCGACGGGTATTCTGCGGTGCACCGGTATACAGCATAAATGTATTGGCGTTGTAGGAAACTGCTTCTTTGGCAGAGCCCAGCATCATTTCTTCTCCCTTCATACTGACATGGCTTCCAAGGAAAAGAGAAGAAGCAGAAGTATCAAAAGTTTCTGAAGTTTTGTTTCTGGTATCATTTGCACTATTTGGTTTCTTTTCAGATGAATTTATATTTGTTTTCAAGAAAAATCCTTTCAAAAATAGATTTTTAATCCGATTATTTTATAATAAGTTCAACAGGACAGTGATCCGAACCTGGGATATCTGCATCAATTTTTGCATCAACTAAGCGTTCTTTTAAGATGTCCGAGACAATAAAGTAATCAATTCTCCACCCGGTATTTTTTTCACGGGCTTTAAAACGATAAGACCACCAGGAATAAATATTTTCCATATCAGGATAAAAATGACGGAAAGTATCTATAAAACCATTGTTTAAAAGATTTGAGAATTTTGCACGTTCCTCATCACTAAAACCAGCATTTAGATGATTGGTCTTTGGATTTTTTAAATCAATTTCTTTATGTGCAACGTTTAAGTCTCCACATAAAATAACCGGTTTGTTTTTTTCTAATACTTTTAGATATGCCAGCAAGTCATCTTCCCATTCCATTCGATAGGAGAGCCTTGCAAGTTTTTCTTTGGAATTGGGAGTATAGCAGGTAATCATGTAAAATTCAGGGAATTCCAAAGTGATGACACGCCCCTCTGTATCATGATGCTCTAAGCCTATTCCATATGTAACAGACAAAGGTTCTTCTTTTGTAAAAATAGCAGTACCAGAATATCCCTTTTTGTGTGCATAGTTCCAATACTGATGATATCCATCTAAATCCAATTCAATCTGACCCTCTTGAAGTTTACTTTCCTGTATACAAAATATATCTGCATTGGCCTCTTGAAAAACCTCTATAAAGTTTTTGGAAACGCATGCGCGAAGTCCATTTACATTCCATGAAATTAATTTCATAAAAAATCCTCCTTTTCAATAAAAAAACATAATATGATGCTATTATATATAAAAATGTGGTTTCAAACAATATCAAAGGTTTAAAAATTTCATAAAATATAATTGCACGAAAGGGAAAAAATGACGGATTTTTGGATTTTAGTAAATGAAAAGATTGTGCTATTGCTTCTTGTTTATGGAATAGTAATGGGATTGATCAGGAGAGCATTTTACCGAAGATTATTTTATAAAAGCAGAAGTGGTTTTTTATTGAATGCACTTAATTTTGTAGGAACACCGGTACATGAGACCGGGCATTTTTTATTTGCCCTGTTATTTGGAATGCAGGTAACAGAAGTCTGCTTCTTTAAAACTTTACGTCAGGCAAAAGATGGAAAATTAGGATATGTAAATGTGCGTATGAAAAACGGAGGATTCCTGCGTATGTTTTTTAATATGATAGGTTCTTTTTTTGTTGGAATTGGACCACTATTGATAGGACCAGCAGTTATTATAGGAGCATATAACCTGCTTCCAGATACAATTCATTCCGTTACAAAATCCTTCCATCAGCCCCAGGCATTGCCAGGGATACTGCAAAATTTTCAATTTACGGATTGGATTTTAAGTGCTTTGTTTCTTTACCTATTGATTGGAATTTCCATGAACTTAGAATTAAGTCATGCAGACTTAAATATGGCATGGAAGGGATTTTTTGTAATAGAAATTCTGCTTGTGCTACTTTCTGCTTTTCTTTTTTACAGCAATATACCGTATATAGAAATAGTCAATTTATTATTTTCTTTCTTATTTACGGTATCATGCGTCGGAGTAGCTGGTGCTGTGATTGGACTGCTTCTTTCTCTTCTCCTATAAAAAAGTGAGAAAGAAAAGAGAAAAGTATTTTGATTCATTAGAAATAATGCTATAATAGATACGTTTGGAACTATAAATAATCATATGAGAGGGGTCTAATATGAAAAAAGTTGAAATTACAAAAGCGTTAGAAGTTTTAAAAGAAATAAAGAAAAAAAACCCAGGAATTACGTTTGATAATATGACTTCTGACAGGGCTTTGGATTTAGCAATTGAAACTCTGGTTATGCAATATGACAGAGCAGAATAAAGGAGAGTGAACATATTACTTATGAATATGCTAATGTTATTACGACCAAAAAGTGAAGTGGCATATGTATTTCATGATAATACAGTAAGACAGGGTCTTGAAAAGATGCGTTCTCATGGATATGCAGCAATACCAGTTCTTGATTATGAAGGTGGATATGTAGGAACCGTCAGTGAAGGGGATTTCCTCTGGCATTTACTTCAGTGTGAAAAATCAGAACTGAAGGAACAGGAAGAATATATCATAACAGATATTATAAAAAAAAGCCGCAATCTTCCGGTAACTATAGATGAAACAATGGATGGATTATTATTACGTGTTATGGACCAGAATTTTGTGCCAGTTGTAGATGACCGTATGCGGTTTATGGGAATTATCACAAGACGTGACGTAATGAAATATTTTTATGATATAAACAAAGAAAACGTAAAACGAATGGATCAGGTTCAGGCGTAATATTTTTTCTATAAAAATCAGGAAAAAAGTAATTCGCAGAAAAAAACTACAATACAGGATAATACAGCTACTTTGAATAAACTACCGTCAAACCAGGCTAAGATGGAACCAACAATAAGTGCAGCAACTGCGGAATAAATATTACCAGATGCACTTAAGATTGCGGGGAAAGTCATTACAGCAAGGGTAACATACGGTACGTAAAACAAAAAGGAGCGTATGGTCCTGTTTTTTATTTGTGTACGAATACAGGTTAATGGTATTACACGAATTGCAAAGGTGGTAATTGCCATGGCAAATATGTATATAAAAATAGACTTGTTCATAAAGATGATTCCTCCGTTGTTGTATCTTTGATTGGAAAAACAAAAGCAGCAATGCCAGAGATTGTGACCGTTAATATAATGACCCGGATTCCTTCTGAAATATGGGAAAAATAGCGAAGCTTTGAAAAAAGAAAGCTACAGGACATAGAAAGAATAATCAGAAATCCAATCACTTTATTTTTTCTTGCAGGGGGAACAATAATGGCTAAAAACATACCATATAAACCAAAACTAAGTGCATGAACCAGGATAGGCGGGAGTATATTACCACAAATTACGCCAAGAAAAGTGCCCAGAGACCAGCATGGTATGGAGCAGGCGATTAAGCCAAATGTATAATAAGGGCTTAACAGGCCAGATACCCGAATGGAAGCACCAAAGATTTCGTCTGTCAGAAAAAATCCAATGATACCTCGGTGTAATAAAGAAGCGTTTTTATCTATTTTCTGACTTAAAGAGCAAGACATTAAAAAGTATCTTGCGTTTGCAATCATAACCATCAGGACAACTTCCAGTATGCTGCAGCCAGCTGAAATCAGAGTAAAGCCGGCATATTCTCCAGCAGATGCATTTAAGGAAAAACTGGTCAAAGTAGCTGTAAAAGCATTAAAACCAGCATTTTTTGCGGCAATTCCAAGGGAAAAGGAAACAGCAAGATAGCCAAATGCGATAGAAGTTCCATCGGAAAAACCTTTTAGGAACCAGTGTTTTTTTGAATAGGACATACGTTACCTCCAACATAGTTTACCTGCATAGTTTAAATTGCTAATTGAAATAAGTAAAACGAATCTTTATAATGTAACTATTAGACAAACTAATGCTAATGAAATGTTTTTCTCAAGGGATCAGAAGAGTGAAAATAAAAGTGGATTTTACATTAAAATAGCAAGGGGTATATTCATGAATCGATATGAGGTATTTGCAAAAGTAGTAGATTGTGCAAGTTTTACAAAAGCAGCAGAAGAGCTTAATTACACGCAATCAGCCATAAGCCAGATGGTACATACATTGGAAGAAGAGCTGGATACCATTTTGATTATGCGTAACAGGGGAAATATAACGTTAACAGCAGATGGGATGGAATACTTACCTTATGTACGTTCTATTTGTAATGCACATAGAGAATTAAAAGAAAAATCAAATGAAATGAAGGGATTGCGCGGTGGAAGAATCCGAATTGGAACCTTTACGAGTGTTAGCACCAGCTGGCTTCCAAAGCTAATGAAAGCCTTCAAACAAAAATATCCGATGGTGCAGTTTGTTTTACAGCAAGGCGAGTATACAAATATCAGTCAATGGATAAAAGAGGGAACCGTAGATTTTGGATTTGTAAATCCAATTGCAGTAAAAGAACTTGAAGTAATTCCATTAAGAAAAGATAAAATGAAAGCCGTTTTGCCAGTTGGACATCCATTTGAAAACGAAGAAGAAGTAACATTACAGCAATTAGCAGATGAGCCATATATTCAGCTGGATGAAGGAGAACTAAGTATTCCACTTCTGGCCTTTGAAAAAGAGGGATTAACACCAGATATTCAATATAAAGTTGTTGATGACTATACGATAATGGCTATGGTGGAGCAGGGACTTGGAATTTCTATTTTGTACAGTCTGGTTTTAAAAGAAAATAGCAATCGCAGGATTATTACAAAGCCAATTGCAAATCCAGTAGAAAGAACCATTGCACTTGCCTTTAAGAACAAGAAAACACTGCCGATAGCAAGTCGCTATTTTATTGATTTTATCATAGAGCATATTTCAGAAGTTGCAGATTAAGGCATAAGAACCCATAGGTATCAGGCGAGAAGTAAAACATTAAGAAAAACAACATAAAGGAGCAATATTTATGCAAAAAGCAAATAGAGAAAAACCAGAGATGATAAGTGAGGAACTCATGAAACAGGAAAAGGACAAAAATGTAAAAGCAGTTATCATCTTTTTGGTAATTACATTTTTGCTAAGTAGTATTTGTTATTATATTCGGATTGAGGGAAAGGATGCAGCAGCTGGAATGACATCGATTTTAATGTGGTGCCCGGCACTTGCTGCCTTTCTGGTAAAAGGTATTTTTTTCCGGAAAGAAAAAGTATTGGGATGGAATGGCTGTAAAGGAACTTATCTGGCTGCAGGAGTCTGGATACCAGCAGTTTACTTGTTTGTTTCCTATGGAGCGTATTGGATTTTTTTACCATCTTCTTTTACAGGTAAAATAGGTACAACTTCCATACCGACACTTTTACTTCTTATTCCATCCGCGCTGATTACAGCAGCAGGAGAAGAAATCGGATGGAGAGGATTTTTATTGCCGAAGGTCGCTCAAATATGGAATGTGAAAGTAGCTGTAATTCTATGTGGAATCATCTGGTCTGTGTGGCATATGCCATTAATGATAGCAGGTCTATATGAATCAGGTACGGTTTTATGGTATCAGTTATTGTCATTTACTTTACAAACAATCGTGATGACAGCAATTTTAGCTTATCTTCGATTAAATTCCAAAAGTGTGTGGCCAGCAATTGTGCTTCATGGAGCTCATAATTATATAGATCAACTGATTTGCGGACCTTTGACGCACGCTCATATGCAGGCATATTTTGTTGGCGAGACTGGTTTTTTGACAGCAATTGTGATGATTATCGTCACATGCTTTGTATGGAAAAGTAAATTTGGTGGAAATCTATAGAAAAAGCAATTTGACAAAAAGCAAAAGTGAATGTAAAATAAAACGAAATTCTGACACATTACTCTGATAAAGTAAATGAATTATAAGAAAATAGACAGGAATTTGATATAAGAGTAACAGAAACTGGTTTTAAGGAGATTTTGTCCGATGTCATCAACACAAAAGAAAGAATTTAAAAAAGCATTTATAAGCGCTTTTCCACATACAATACCAGTTTTAACGGGATTTTTAGTCCTTGGTATGGCTTATGGAGTACTTATGCAGACGAAAGGATATGGAACACTCTGGGCAGTTTTGATGAGTGCAATTGCGTTTTGTGGAAGTATGCAGTTTGTGGCAGTAACACTTTTAACAGTAGCCTTTGATCCGGTATCCGCATTTTTGTTAAGTATTATGGTAAATGCGAGACACTTATTTTATGGAATTGCAATGCTTTCAAAATATAAAGGACTAGGAAAAATTCGCTTTTTTCTGATTTATGTATTATGTGACGAAACTTTTTCCATATCATCTACAGCAAGCATTCCAGAAGGAATAAACCGAAAATATTTTTATCTGTCGATTTCTTTTTTGGATTATTTTTACTGGGTATTTGGAACTTTTTTAGGTGGATTGCTGGGAAGTGTTATTCATATCAATACGAAGGGTCTGGATTTTGTTCTGACAGCGCTTTTTGTTGTTTTGTTTTTAGAACAGTTAAAGGAAAAGAAGAATAGAATATATGGATTGATTGGAGTTGTATGCACGGTTCTTTGCCTTATCGTATTTGGTGCAGGAAATCTTGTGATACCATCGATGGCTGCTATCCTTGCCGTATTACTCGCAGGAAAGGGAAAAGAATGTATCTTACAAAATTACAGACAATAATTATGATTTTATCAATAGCAGCAGGTACCATGCTGACGCGTTTCACACCTTTCCTTCTTTTTCCGGAATCCAAAGAACCTCCAAAAATCATCAGGTATCTCGGCGATGTATTGCCTTGTTCAGTTCTTGGATTATTGGTCGTATACTGTTTAAGAAATGTAAGACTTTTCGAAGGAACGCATGGGATACCAGAACTTTTGGCGATAGCAGTGGTTAGTGGGCTGCATTTATGGAAGAAAAATGTATTGCTTAGTATTGCAGGAGGAACAGCTTTTTACATGCTATTGGTGCAGGTTGTATTTGCATAAATAAAATCAATACTTGACAGATATAAGAAAAGCGCATATATTAAGAAAATATAAAATTATATAATCAAAAGACAAAATCAAAATACAAAATAATACGACAAGATAAAAACTAGAAGCAAAGACAAAAATGTAATATAAGAGTATGAAACGAAGGCGTTTCCCAGTATGGGAAGCGCCTTTTTTAGATGCATAGTGAGGTGAAAAAATGTATAGCATAGGCGTTGATATAGGAACAGGGACGACAGAAATCATAATCAGCCATTTAGAGATATCCATACAGCTTGGAGCTTCACTTTTACCAGAAACAAAATTGGAGAAAGTAACTATTTTATATAAAAGTCCAGTTATTTTTACACCATTTATATCAGACAGCGAAATTGATTTTTTGAAAATAAAAAGTCAGATAAAAGCTTCCATTCTAAAAAGCGGGTTGCAAAAAAATGAAATTGAAACAGGAGCTGTCATTATTACTGGTGAAACAGCCAGAAAAGAAAATGCAGCAAGCGTAGGAGAAAATTTATCGGAATATTTAGGAGATTTTGTCGTTGCTTTGGCGGGACCTGATTTAGAGGCGATTCTGGCAGCTCAGGGAGCTGGAATGAAAGAATATTCCAAAAAGACCTGTAAACGTGTGATGAATTTAGACATCGGCGGTGGAACATTAAATGCAGCACTTTTTGATAGTGGAAATTGTATTGCAACATATGCAATGGATATTGGAGGAAGACTGGTACTGTTTGATGAAAACGGAAGGATAACATACCTGTCAAAAAGAATAGACTCTCTGATAAAGGAGAGACATTTAAATATAAAAATGGGTGAGGTTTGTGATAGAAAGCAAATACAAAAATTATGTGAAGCACTTGTCCTCGCTTGCTATGAATCCATTTTTTTCAAAAAAGTATCTGCAATTACGGAAGAACTTTTTATTACAAAACAAGTAAGGATAGAAGATATAGATTACATTTCATTTTCAGGAGGGGTTGGCGAATATGTCAGAGAAGATTTAAAAGCAGATGAGTTCGATACCTATTGGAGTAAGTCCATGGTGTATGGAGATATTGGGCCAGTACTAGGTTATGAAATTAGAAAAAAATTTCAAAGCTGCGAGGATACACTGATTTTTCCAAAAGAGAAAATCAGAGCAACGGTAATTGGGACTGGGAACTGTTCTCTTAGTGTAAGCGGAAGTACCGTAGGATTTGAAGAATCTATTCTTCCAATGAAAAATATTCCAATTATAAAACCTCATATTTCACCGAAAGACTGGGCACATTTTTATGAAAAGGCAAAACATCAAATGCAGGTATTTGAAGAAGAAAAAAAAGCAGTTTATATTGAGGGGGAAAAAAGCCCTGGTTATGAACAATTAAAAATACTGGCATTAGAACTGGCAAAGCTATATGAAGATACGCCAGGTCCTTTGATCATACTAATGAAGGAAGATTTTGCAAAAGCTTTAAGACAAATCCTTGCAATTCATACGGATTGCCAAAAACCGATTATCTGTCTGGATAAAATCGATGCTTCACAAGGAGATTACATTGATATTGGAAAACCGATTGGAAGTGCACTTCCTGTGGTTATTAAAACACTCATTTATGAAACTTGAAAACTTAAAATCATGACAATAGCATGTTTCGATATAGCATCTATTGTTTCGATACAACAAGGAGGAAATCATTATGGAAGAAAAAAATTTAAGTAAGGCACTTACCCCGATTAAATTGTGGGCTATTATTGTAGGATCTGTTATTTCAGGTATGTATTTTGGATGGAATTATATGTTTGAAGGAACTAACTTTTTAGGTGCATTAATTGCAACGGGTATTGTAACATTATTTTACATTACATTTGTATTCTGCTATGCAGAGCTTGCTACAGCAGTTCCGTCGTCAGCAGGACCATCTGCGTATGCGGAAAAATCATTTGGAAGATTTGCAGGTTTTTTAGCAGGCTTTTCAATACTGATTGAATATATTTTTGCAACACCGGGAATTGCAATTTCCATAGGTGCTTATGTGCACGGACTAGTTCCGGGAATTCCAGCAAAAATTGCAGCAATTGTAGCATTTTGTTTATTTGTATATATCAATTGCAGAGGAATAGAATCAGCAGCAATTGTAGCAGTAGCAGTAACTGTTATTGCAATTATAGGAGTTGTTTTATATTTTATAGCAGGCATTCCATCTGTTGATTTTGCACATTTGTTTTCCGGTTCATCTAAAATGAATGGATTTTATGGGATTTTTGCAGCCATTCCATATGCAGTCTGGTTTTATCTTGGAGTAGAGTCAGGAGCTATGGGAACAGAAGAATGTAAAAATCCGCAAAAAGATATTCCAAAAGCTTTCATTGCAGGAATTGGTGTACTTGCACTTATGACAGTAGCAACACTTCTTGTTACAGCAGGAAATTCTGCAACAAATTTAATGGCAGTTACAAAGACCGATAATCCACTTCCAACGATTTTGGGAACAGCTTTTGGAGCAAATTCTATTTTAGTAAAGTTAATTGGATTTTTTGCATTGTTTGGATTAGTAGCAAGTTTACATGGATTAATGATTGGTTATTCCCGTCAGGCATATGCAATGTCCAGAAATGGATATTTACCAAAAGCCTTATCAAAGCTTGATAAAAAAGGAACACCAATTATGGCACTTTTAGTTACCAGCGCAGTGGGACTTGTATTTGTGATTACCGGGTCTGTTGGAAGTCTTGTTGTATTCTCCTGTATTGGAACAGCAGTTATGGCAGTGCTTTCCATAGCAGCATGGTTTATGCTTCGTAAAACACATGCCACGATGGCTCGCCCATATCGTTTAAAGACGCCGATTATACCAGTGATAGCAGCATTAACATGTCTGATTGTAGTGATTTCCATTGTAGTGTCACAGCTGTCATTACTCTTTTTAGCATTGGCTGTATATGCGGTTGCGACTGTTTACTTTGTTATTTATTCCAAAGTAGCAGGAAGAGAAGAAGAAAAAGAAGTAGAAGAAGTAGAAATGAATGCTTAGGAGGAAACATCGGTGAAGTTAAAAACAACTCTATTTGGAAAGACCTATCAGTTCTTTTCTGTAAAGGAAGTATTAGCGAAAGCAAATGAAGAAAAATCAGGAGATAAACTGGCCCAAATTGCAGCATTTGATGCAGCAGAAAGAATTGCAGCAAAAGTAGTGCTGGCAGATTTAACCGTAGCCGATTTAAGAAATCATCCCGTAGTTGATTATGATAAAGATGAAGTTACAAGAGTAATTCAGGATGCAGTAGATGAAACTGCCTATAAAAAAATTCAGTCACTTACAATTGGAGAATTCAGAGATTTTATTTTAGCATCGCAGGCGAAAGAAATTGAATCCATCAGAGATGGTCTTACGGCAGAAGTAATTGCTGGAGTTACAAAATTAATGAGTAATTTAGATCTAATAGTTGCTTCAAAAAAATTAATTGTTCCAGCAACCTGCAACACAACCATTGGATTAGAAGGTACGCTTGCAGCAAGGCTTCAGCCAAATCACCCAACAGATAGTTTTGAAGGAGTCATGGCTTCTGTGATGGAGGGGATTTCATATGCGAGCGGAGATGCACTGATTGGTCTAAATCCAGCAATCGATACGGTAGAACAGACGGATAAAATCTTGCGTGCATTTCGTGATTTTATGGAAAAGTGGAAGATTCCAACACAAAATTGCGTGTTATCACATGTAACGACACAGATGGAAGCTCTAAAAAAGGGAAGCCCAATGGATTTGATGTTTCAGTCCATTGCAGGATCCGAGATATCGAATACAGCATTTGGCATTAGTACAGCATTGATGGATGAAGCATATGCCATCATGAAGGAAAAAAAGAGTTCAAAAGGTCCAAATTTTATGTATTTTGAAACAGGTCAGGGTTCTGAGCTGTCATCGGATGGCCATAACGGAGCAGACCAGCTGGTGATGGAGGCAAGATGCTACGGATTTGCAAAACGTTATCATCCATATTGCGTCAATACAGTGGTAGGATTCATTGGACCGGAATATCTGTATGACGGAGCACAGGTAATTCGTGCAGGATTAGAAGATCATTTCATGGGAAAATTAACTGGTATTCCAATGGGCTGTGATGTCTGCTATACCAATCATATGAAAGCCAGTCAGAATGATTTGGAGAATTTAGGAGTTCTATTGACAAGTGCAGGTGCTAATTACATTATGGGAATTCCAGCTGGAGATGACATTATGCTAATGTATCAATCCTCAAGTTATCATGATGCAGCAGCACTTCGTGAAATCAGTGGAAAACGTCCAATGAAAGAATTTGAAAAACGTATGGAAGAACTAGGAATTATGGAAAATGGGCAGCTGACAGACTTAGCTGGTGACCCTTCCATATTTGCATAGGAGGATTACGATGGATGACATGGTAAGAGATATTTCAACGCAGGAAGTAAAGGATAAAATCACAGTAGATAATCCAAAGGATTTATCCGTATTAAAGACCTTAAAACAGGCAACAAATGCCAGAATCTGTATTGGAAAAGCGGGGACAAGGATGAAGACAGAAACCTATCTTCGATTTCGTGCAGACCACGCGGTTGCAATGGATGCAGTCTGGTCAGAAGTTGATGAATCGGTTGTAGATAAGCTTGGATTTTATAAGGTAAAAACACTATGCAAAAACAAGGATGAGTATATTACAAGACCAGATTTGGGAAGAAGTTTTTCAGAGGAGACGCTTCTTGACATTCAAAAAAACTGTAAACATGATGTGGATGTACAAATTATAGCAGGGGATGGATTAAGTGCTCCTGCAATATCTTCAAATCTGCCTGATATTTACCCAATGCTTATGGATGGTATTCGGGCAAAAGGATTATCTGTCGGAGATTCTATTTATGTAAAATATGCGCGTGTTGCAACGATGGATAAAATTAGTGAGGCACTTCAGGCGAAAGTCACAATTATTTTAATTGGTGAGCGGCCAGGACTTGCAACGGGCGAAAGTATGAGTGCTTATATGGCATATGAATCCAGTACGAAAAAGCCGGAGTCACAAAGAACGGTAGTATCCAATATTCATAAAGATGGAATGCCGCCAGTAGAAGCAGGTGCACAGATTATCTCTATTATAGAAACAATGTTAAGAGAAAAAAAGAGTGGAATTGCATTAAAATTATAAGCAGAATAAAAATATAAAAGGCTGTTATTTTCCAATATTTTGATATTCTTGGAAAATAACAGCCTTTTTATATGAAAGAAGTAGTTTGGCTTTATTTTGAAAGGCTCTCATAAATTTCAGAAAGATTATCCTGCATACGATCTAAATAGGATTTCCCATCTTCGCGGCTTTCTATTGTATAAATGGTTTTTACCTTTGCGCCTACTTCATCTGCCAGTGTCTTTGAAACTTCAGGGCTGGCCAGTTCTTCTGCGAAAATAGTAGTAACGTGATTTTCTTTACAATAGGTTACAAGATTGACAAGCTGTTTGGCACTTGGTTCCCCTTCTGCAAACACATCTTCCACACTGTTTTGCGTTAATCCAAAGTCACGGCAAAGATATGCAAATGCAGCGTGTCCTGTAACAAAGCTTTTATTGGAAACAGTGGCAAATTTCTGTGCATATTCATTCGAAAGTGCATCTGATTTACTGGAAAAATTGTTATAATTTGCTTCATAATAGGACTGGTTAGACGGATCTATTTTTGAAAGCGCATCCGCAATACTTTTTGAAATGAGCTTTGCATTTGTAAGACTAAGCCAGATATGAGGATCGTACTGTCCGTGTTTACTGGTTTCTCCTTTGTTTGTATTGGCTATTGGCGTTATGGAAGCAGAAGCATCTACTGTGATTAAATTTTTGTTATTCACACTTTTTATGGCATCCGTTACCCAGGATTCCATGCCAAGTCCATTGTATACAAATAGTTTCGCAGAAGATAAATTCACAAGATCACGTGCTTTGGGTTCAAAATCATGTGGTTCCGTTCCGTCTGGAATAATAGTCGAAATAGAAACTTTATCTTTTCCAATAGCTTTTACAAGTTCTTTCATTGCATCAAAAGTAACAGAAACTTTTATTTTTCCAGAGTTACTTTCTGTGCCAGTCTGTGCTTGTGCAGAGCTTTTATTTTTATGAGAAATACTGCTTCCACAGGCACTTAAGGTGAATATCGTAACTGTACATAGTAAAATGGCAGTAATTTTTTTAAACATTTTTTCATTTCCTCCAAAAAAAGTACTTGCGAATGATTCGCATTTGCATTTATAATATAAACATCATAACTTGTATTTGTCAAGAAAAAAATAGAAACAATATTTTGAACAGAAAAAAACAGAAACAATATTTTGAGTTATTTTTTCCCAGATGATATAGTTAAAAATGAAAAAAAAGAAAGAGACGGTATAATCATGATAGAAGCAAACGATTTATCCTTTTCATATACAGGGTTACGGCCTTTTGTGTTAGATCAGGTAAATTTTCATATGGATGATGGAGCATATATTTCAGTTGTTGGAGACAATGGATGTGGAAAATCAACCTTAATGAAGTTGATTTTGCAATTACAAAAACCGACACAGGGAAGTATTACGTGCAAGGCAAAAAGAATCGGATACGTTCCACAGAAAGCAGAGTTTTCAAATGAAGGATTCCCAATTACAGTATACGAAATGCTTTATTCTTATCAGAGACTGCTTAAGATTAAAGATAAAAAGGTGCTACTCGAAAAATTAAATCTGGTCGGTATGAGTGATTTTTCAAATGCACTGATGGATACGCTATCGGGCGGGCAGGCGCAAAAGGTACGGATAGCAAGAGCTTTAATTGGAGAGCCAGATTTACTGGTCTTAGACGAACCGTCTACAGGTGTAGATTTAGGAAGCCAGATAGAAATTTATGCTATTTTAAAGAAACTGAATGAAGAAAAGCATATGACCATCATTTCAGTAGAACACAATTTAAAAGCAGCAGTGGACAATTCTACCATTATTTATCATTTATCAACAGGGCATGGACATTTTTGCACGCCTCAGCAGTTTGCGAAAGAATATTTAGATATCGTTGGAAAGGGATCAGAAAATGTTAAGTTATAGTTTTATGCAAAATGCAATTATCGTATCCATATTTATTTCGATTTTGTGCCCATGCATTGGAATCTTTTTAGTATTAAGAAGATATTCCATGATTGGAGACACATTATCACATGCGTCATTAGCAGGAATTACGATTAGTCTTTTATTTCAGCAGAGTCCGATTTTAGGTGCATTTATTTTCACATCGATTTGTGGCGCGTTAATCGAATTCTTAAGAAATTATTTTAAGAAATATACAGATTTAATTTTAAGCATTGTACTTTCACTTAGTGTCGGAACTGCAATTACCCTGATTAGTTCAGGAAAACTTCATGCGAATGCAGATTCCTTTATGTTTGGAAGTATTCTTACCGTAACGAGAGCAGATATGTATATGGTTGTTGTTTTAAGCTTACTTTCTGTATTAACGCTTGTTTTTTTATATCATCCATTGATTTATATTGCTTATGATGAAGAAACAGCCAAAATTGCTGGAGTTAAGGTGAAACTGATCAATTATATATTTTCTATATTAGTAGCCTGTGCGATTGCAGTTTCCATCAGAATTGTGGGAGTATTAGTTTTAAGTTCCATGATCGCACTTCCTGTTGCAACGGCTTTACAATTAGGAAAAGGTTTTCGTTTTACTTTTTTGTTCTCAATTTTCTTTAGTGTCATTGATATTATGTCAGGGTTATTTTTATCCTATTTTTTAAACGTTGCCCCAGGTGGTTTTACGGCACTGGTTTCTGTATTTGTGTTACTTATTGTTTTGATTGTAAAAAGAATTGCGATGCAGATTCATGCGAAAACAAAAGAATAAGCAGAAAACTGTACTTTCCTTTTTATTCGTAGTAATATAAAGATATTAGATTAGGAAATTGCAAAACTCACGTTATGAATGGATTTATATATGAATATTACCAAAATCAGGCTCCAATACGGTGGCAAGTCGCCGTTCTTTTGGTAAATTCATCTAATATAGAAGTATCTAAAGGTAGCTTTGCAAATGCCTATAAAGATATTAGAAGTAAACGAGGTGAAAGTCATGGATATTACACCACTCACGTGGCCCAATGGGATAAAAAAAACAAAACAGCGTGTGAGTGTCTATTCAATTTTAGAACAGGCAAAGCAGCCAGTCAGCGCAAATGATATTTGCAAACTTACAGAACAAAGTGATTGTCCGGTATGGTTATCTACCGTTTACAGAGTATTAGAATTGTTTGTAAAAGAACATATAGTAATTAAAACAACACTTGCCGATACAGATATGGCATTATATGAATTAAACAGGAATCAGCATAAGCATTATGCAGTATGTCTGGGATGCCATAAAGTTGTTGAAATGGATAATTGCCCATTTCATGAATTTGATCCCCAGTTATCCGATCAGGGATTTCATGTACTGGGACATAAATTAGAACTTTATGGATATTGTCTGGAATGTGAGAAAAGTAAAAATAAAGAGCAGGTAAAATAAATCATAAACATGGACTGAAATGATAAAACATAAGATACTTGTAAACCAAAATAATTTGTACTGGAGGAAATTGTATGGAATGGAAACAGGAAACAAATAGAATTTTCAGTACTTCCCAGGAAGGTAATCTGGTTTCAGAGGCAACTTTTCTGACGAAAGATGGTATAATTACAGTAGATCATGTATACGTTAACCCAACCTACAGAGGACAGGGAATTGCAAATGAAGCAATGCTTGCGGTGATTGATTATTTAAGAAATAACCATTTAAAGCTCGCGGCTTCCTGTCCATATGCAATAACCTGGATAGAAAATAACGGGTATAATTACAAAGATGTTTTAGTATAAGAATTTTATGCTGTAAAAAGTGGAGACCAGATGAAGCGGTTTTCACTTTTTTACTTTATGGAAAGCCCATGGACATTTTCTTTTGAAAGAAAATATTTTTGAAAGATTATATGTGAAAAAGAAGCAATAGAAAAGATTACAAGGCCGACTTGACAAATTAAAAGTCAAAAGATATGATGCATATATTTGAAATTCCAAAGATGGGAGAAAATAATGTTACACATAGCTATTGTTGATGATGATCAGGCAAGCAGAATGACGCTTTTTGATTTTGCCGAAAGATATCAGAGAGAATACAATGAAAAAATAAAAATTTCTACATTTACGGATGGGGCGGAAATTGCAGAAGATTATAAAGCAGAATATGACATTATTATTTTGGACGTGGAGATGCGTTTTATGGATGGTATGCGTGCAGCAGAAATTATTCGTAAAATGGATTCCGATGTCGTGTTGATATTTATGACGAATATGGCTCAGTATGCAATTAAAGGATATGAAGTTCAGGCAATGAATTACCTGTTGAAACCGATTACTTATTTCGCTTTTTCACAGGAAATCCATAAAGCCGTTACCTACGTAAAAGAACGCAAAAAAGCGTATTTATATATTCGAATCGAAAATGGAAAATTAAGATTAAATGTAGAAGAAATTGTATATTTAGAGAGTAAGAAACATCAGATTATTGTTCATACAACCAGTGACTCTTTTGAAACAAGAGATTCGATGAAGAATGTAGAATTAAAGCTCACAGAATATGGGTTTGCACGTTGCAATAATTGTTACCTTGTAAATCTGCGTTTTGTGGAGGGGGTCGTTTCGAATACAGCAATTGTTGCAGGAGATGAGCTTCAGATATCAAGACCAAGAAAGAAACCATTTATGGATGCGCTGGCAGATTATATAGGAGGAGAAAGATAATGTATCTGATACAGGAGATTCCAAGAGATTATACAGCCTTTGCTGAATGGATTGCCTGCACGATGTATATTTTGTCCTTAAGAAAAAAAGTAAATACAAGACAGCTTATAATCATAGCAGCGGTCTTTTTTATCTGGCAGCAGTTATTACTTGGACTTACTGGAAACGCACCAATTTTCTTTTGGATTCCAATTATGATGCTTGCAGTAGGCGCTTTGTTTTTTTATATGGATATTACGTGTGATGTTTCAAGGCGGGATATTGGTTTTTGCTGTGCAAGAATATTTGTTCTGGCTGAATTTGCGGCTGCATTAGAGTGGCAGATTTATACTTTCTTTATACAACATTTGCTTCAAGAGTCAATATGGATCAGGCACTTGTTTTGCCTGGTGGTGTATGGACTTATATTCTTCATCGATTATATTGCTGAAATCCGAAAACTGCCGCATGACAAGGGACTTGACGTAAAGCCGATGGAGCTTGTGAATACAATGCTTATTGCAATGACGATTTTTTTGTTTAGTAATATAAGCTTCTTAAGCGTAAATACGCCTTTTAGCGGACGTAGCACGCAGGAGATTTTTTACATTCGGACGCTTGTGGATTTATGCGGTGTGTTGCTTTTGTATTCACAACAGGATGAACGGCAAAAAAGATTTTTGTCACATGAAATGGAAGCCATTAATGATATGCTGATCCGTCAATACAATCAATATCAGATTTCTCATAATAATATTGAAGTACTGAATCAAAAATATCATGATTTAAAGCATCAGATTATTGCAATCCGACAGGAAGATAATATAGAAAAAAAAGAACAGTACCTACTGGATATGGAAAACAGAATTAAGCTCTATGAGTCTGAATTTAAAACAGGGAATCATGTTTTGGATATTATGCTGACAACAAAAGGTGGGTATTGCAGCATGAATAACATTAATTTCAATTGTGTAGCGGATGGAAAAGCAATTGAATTCATGGATGCAATGGATATCTGTTCTGTTTTTGGAAATGCATTGGATAATGCAATAGAAAGTGCAGAAAAACAAAAAAATATAGAAAAAAGACTGATTCGTACCGCTGTATATGCGAAAGATTATTTTGCTATGATACGTTTTGAAAATTATACAGAAGAAACACTGGATATTGATAAGGGATTGCCGGATACAACGAAAAAAGATAAGGTATTTCATGGATATGGGCTAAAAAGTATCCATTCCATTGCACAAAAATACGGTGGAACCATGACCATCAATGTGGAAGGAAATTGGTTCATTCTTCGTATATTGATACCAATTCCACAGAACGATGTGAAATAAACATGGTAAATATGCACAAAAACCAAAAACCAAATGTATGAATAGTGCACAAAGCGTAGCGAAAATGTACAGAAAATAAGCAAAAAGTGTCAAGGAAACAACAGGTTGTGACAGGAAAAGCACAACCTGTTATTTTTATATTATGATAGATACATCTTAAATAATTCAGGCACTGAGCCGCAGAATTAACAGATATACTAGGAGGGAATGAAAATGCTAAATATCAACATGGCTGATGTAATGAATATTGTTAATAACTGTAAACCACAGTTAATATTTTTTGCAGTCGTATTCGTTGTAGCAATCATTACGATGATTGCATGTTTGAAGCTGAAAAAGCACACAAAGTACATGATAAGAAGACAGGCAGGGGTTGCCATCTTACTAGGACTTATCATTACAGTAAATGCTGTATTACTAGGACCTTTAACAACTATTGTGTCCTTGGCTACAGGTCATGGAACAATTTCAGAAAAATCATCAACTCAGGCAAAACAGTTAGTAGAAACAGTTGCTGATGAAGGTATTGTTCTTATGAAAAATCAGAACAATGCATTACCATTAAAAAAATCCACCAAATTAAATGTATTTGGATGGGCTTCTACAAATCCTTGTTATGGAGGAACCGGATCTGGATCATTATCCCAGTCCTATCATACTGTTTCTCTTATGGAAGGACTCACAAACGCAGGTTTTAGCGTAAACAAAGACTTAGAAAATTTCTATTCAAAATACCGTGCAGATCGACCAGTGGTTGGAATGTTCGCTCAGGACTGGACATTACCAGAACCAGCTGTATCAAAGTATTCTGATAAATTAATCAGTGATGCAAAGTCATATTCAGATACAGCAGTTGTAGTAATTAGCCGAGTTGGTGGTGAAGGTGCAGATCTTCCAAAAGACATGGGAAAAGTAACATATAAAGATAATTCAAAAGATTACAAAGATTTTCCAGATGGAAGCAATTACTTACAATTAAGTCAGAGCGAAAAAAGTATGCTTGATCTTGTATGTAAAAACTTTAGCAATGTTGTTGTTGTATACAATGGCGCAAATGCAATGGAACTTAATTTTGTAAATAACTATAGCCAGATCAAAGGACTTGTTTGGTGTCCTGGAACTGGTCAGACAGGATTTAACGCATTAGGAAAAATTTTAGATGGCGAAGTAAATCCATCTGGTAAAACAACAGATACATTCGTAAAAGACTTGACAAAAGCACCAAATTACAACAATACAGGAAGTTTTACTTATGATAATATGAGTGAATATACTGCAGAATCTTTTGGAGTAAAAACATCTCCTACATTTGTAGATTACAATGAAGGAATATATGTAGGATATCGCTATTACGAAACAGCAGCGGCAGAAGGACTCATTAATTATGATGATCAGGTATTGTATCCATTTGGGTATGGTATGTCTTATACAAACTTTACACAGGAAATGAGTCCAATTAAAGATGATGGAAATGGAAATCTTTCCTTTGATGTAAAAGTTACAAATACAGGTTCCGCAGCAGGTAAAGATGTAGTAGAAGCATATTACAATCCTCCATATACAAATGGTGGAACGGAAAAAGCAACTGCAAATCTTGTAGCATTTGAAAAAACAAAAATGTTAGACGCAGGAGCTTCTGAAACTGTAAAAATTTCTTTTACAAAAGAAGATATGGCTTCTTATGACAGCAAAGTAGCAAAGAGCTACGTATTGGATGCTGGTAATTATGCAATCTCTATTAATAATGATTCACATAATGTAATTGCTTCCCAGACATATACAGTAAGCGACAAAGTTGTTTATGGTGAAAGCAATAAACGTTCTACAGATAGTAAAGCAGCAGAAAATCAGTTTGACTATGCAGCTGGTGATGTAACATATCTTTCACGTGCTGATAAATTTGCAAATTATGATAAAGCAACCGCTGCGCCATCATTAACACTTGCAGCTCAGTACAAAGAAAAATTCATTAATAACTCAAATTATGATCCGAAAAAGTTAGACAAAAGTTCTGATAAAATGCCTACAACAGGTGCAGATAATGGAATTAAATTAGCTGATCTGCGCGGTGTTTCTTACAACGATAAGAAATGGGATAAACTATTAGATGAACTTTCCTTTGATGATATGAACACATTGATTTCAACAGGTGGTTACCAGACAAAACCAATTTCAAGCGTTAGTAAACTTGCAACAATTGATTGTGATGGACCTGCTTCTATCAATAATAACTTTACAGGTGTTGGTTCCATTGGATTTCCATCTGCAGTTATGATTGCAGCTACCTGGAACAAAGACATTGCGAAACAATTCGGTGAAAGTATCGGAACAATGGCTTCAGAAATGGGAGTGTCCGGATGGTATGCACCAGCTATGAACATTCATCGTTCCGCATTCTCTGGTAGAAACTTTGAATATTATTCCGAAGATGGTCTTTTAAGCGGTAAAATGGCAGCAAACGCTATAAATGGAGCTGCAAAACATGGTGTATATGCTTATATGAAGCACTTTGCATTAAATGATCAGGAAACAAACCGTTGTAACATGCTTTGTACATGGACAAACGAACAGGCAATGCGTGAAATATATTTAAAACCTTTTGAACTTGCAGTAAAAGAAGGAAAAGTAAGGGCAGTTATGTCTTCCTTTAACTACATTGGTACTGTATATGCAGGTGGATCTTCTGCATTATTAAAATCAGTACTTCGTGATGAATGGGGATTCAAAGGCTTTGTTGAAACAGATTACTTTGGTGGATATGGATATCAGAATGCCGATCAGTTAGTTCGAAACGGTAATGATATTTGTCTCGCAAACTATGACGCAAAAGTTAATAACGTAACAGACAAGAGTGCTACATCTGTAATCGCTATGCGTCAGTCAGCGAAAAACATTATGTACACAGTTGTAAACAGCCGCGCATACAGTGAAAAAGCAATTGCTGATGGAAATAAAATCCCAGAATGGAAAATCATATTAATAACAGCTGATGTTTTACTAGCAGGAGTGATTATTCTTTTGGAAGTAGTTGTAATCAGAAAAGGATATAAAAAGAGAAAAGACCAGCAGTAATATCGTGTTTTGCATACTGAAAGATAAATAACAAAAGAACTTTGATTTATGTAAAATGTATATAAATAGAACTGATTATGTCAAAGAAGCAACAGGTTGTGACAAAAAATCACAAGCTGTTGCTTTTTATATTATACTAAGTATGGTATTTTGTGACAATATTAATGAAATATAATTATAAATTCGGTCATGGTTTTATGGTTAAAATTTTTCAAACGGACAGGTATATCATATTTAAACTGTAATTATTCAGATGATCATAGATTTATAAGAAATACAATCATAAAAGTAAGCGCTTATAAACACCAGGAAAGGATGAATTGAATCATGATATATCAATCTTTAATTGAAAAGATGACATTAGAAGAGAAAGCCAGCTTGATGTCAGGAAAAGACTTTTGGCAAACGGTAGATATTGAAAGACTGGGAATACCATCTATTACGCTATCAGATGGACCGAACGGATTACGTAAGCAGGCTGGGGCAGCTGATCATTTAGGATTAAATCCAAGCGTACCCGCAACATGCTTTCCAACAGCAGCAACAATTGCAAACAGCTGGAATCCAAAACTTGGAGAAGAAATTGGAAGTAATCTTGGAGAAGAAGCAGTTTCCAATGATGTTAATGTGGTTTTAGGCCCTGGATTAAACATAAAAAGAAGTCCACTGTGTGGAAGAAATTTTGAATATTTTAGTGAAGATCCTTATCTGGCAGGTAAAATGGCTGCCGGATATATCAGAGGAATTCAAAGCCATGGAGTTGTAGCATGTCCGAAACATTTTGCAGCAAATAGTCAGGAACTTCGTAGAATGGCAAATGATTCTGTTGTGGATGAACGAACTTTTCGCGAATTATATACAACTGGATTTGAAATTGCAGTAAAAGAAGGACAGTCAAAATCCATAATGACTGCTTATAATATGATTAACGGAGCATATGCAAATGAAAGCAAACATTTGTTACAGGATATCCTGACAGAGGAATGGGGTTTTAAAGGATTTGTTGTATCAGACTGGGGCGGAAGTAATTCGCATGTGGAAGCAGTAAGAAATGGAAGCCATCTGGAAATGCCAACTATAGGGCAGGATGGAATCCATGAAATTGTCAAAGCAGTAGAAGAAAATGTATTAAGCGAAGAAATATTAAATCAAAGAGTAGATGAATTATTACAGGTACTTTTTGAAACGTATGAAGCAACAAAAGAAAAAAAGAATACACCATTTGATGTAGAAGCACATCATAAAGCTGCCCAGAAAGCGGCAGAAGAATCTATCGTACTTTTAAAGAATGAAGATGCATTTTTACCATTACTCAATAATGAGAAAGTTGCCATTATTGGTGATTTTGCAAATGCGCCCCGCTATCAGGGAGCTGGATCCAGTGTTGTAAATCCAACAAAAATTGATTCTCCATTAGAAGCAATTGAAAAAAGCAGCCTTGAAGTAGAAGGATATGCACAGGGATTTTTGCGCAATGGTGGAAAAGATGAGTCTTTAAAAACACAGGCGGTAGAATTGGCAAAAAAAGTTGATGCAGTATTGCTTTATCTTGGACTTGATGAACTTGCAGAGTCAGAAGGTATTGATCGTGCTCATATGAAAATGGCTCAAAACCAGATAGAGTTATTGGAAGCTGTTTATGCAGTAAATAAGAATATTGTTGTAATTATGTCAGCCGGTGCAGTAGTAGAAATGCCATGGATTGATAAAGCAAAAGCAGTAGTTCACGGTTACTTATCCGGACAGGCAGGCGCAAATGCAATGGCAAATGTATTAACAGGTATTGTGTGCCCAAGTGGTAAATTAAATGAGACATATCCATTAAAATATGAAGATACACCAGCATATAACTATTATCCAGGAGAAGAAAAAACATCTGAATACAGAGAAGGACTTTTTGTAGGATACCGCTATTATGAAACAGCAAATATTCCTGTATTATTCCCATTCGGCTATGGACTAAGTTATACTACCTTTGCGTATACGAATTTAAATGTAGTTGGAAATACAATTACATTAGATGTTACAAATGAAGGAGAGTTTGACGGTGCTGAAATTGTTCAGATTTATATTTCTGCAAAAGATGCAAAACTCTTTCGGCCAGCAAAGGAATTAAAAAGTTTTCAAAAAGTTTTCTTAAAAGCAAAGGAAACAAAAACAGTTACAATGGAATTAGATGATAAAGCATTCCGTTACTTTAATGTAAAGACAAACACATGGGAAATAGAAGGCGGAGTATATGAACTATATGCAGCAGCCAGTGTGAAAGATATTCGATTAACGACAACGCTTAACGTAGAAGGAACAAATGCAAAATATCCTTATGATAAGGAATCCGTGTTATCATATTACACTGCAAATGTAAAGAATATCAGCAACACAGAATTTGAAGCCCTATTGACACATCCGATTCCTTCAGGCAAGTGGAATAAGACTGAGTTACTTGGACTAAACGATACGTTTTGTCAGATGTATTATGCAAAAAATCCATTTGCAAGACTGGTATATAAAATCCTGACATATATGAAAAACAGCAGTATGAAAAAAGGGAAACCCAATTTGAATGTTTTGTTTATTTATAATATGCCGTTTCGTGGATTAGCTAAAATGACAGGTGGCATAATGACAATGGACATGGCAAGAGCTGTACTTGAAATGGTAAATGGTCATTTCTTCCGTGGATTAAAGAATTTAATCAAAGGTTTTTTTGCAAGTAAGAAAAAAGCAAATTAGATATTTCAGATATTTGCTGTAAAAAGTTTTAATATATAGAACTGCTATTTCTAAAGTGAAAGTTATCATTTTTGATGCTGTAACTCTTAGAATAGCAGTTTTTTATTGGAAACAAAGGATTAAAAGTTATACTTTTTTCAGAAAAATTATTCTTATATAATAAAAAACAGCTTGATGTTATGACACATTCGTAGTAATCTGAACTTAGAAAAACAAATTTTGCACAATCTATTTTTGGATTCATTTAAATAAAAATTAAGATTTTAAATTATTTTTATGAAAAGTGAAGATACCATAAATAGATGAAGCTAAGATTTGTAAAGAAACAGAAGTAAATATGGATAAAGAAAAGTAATCTTTATCGGAAAAGAGGAAGTTATGAGCAAAAAGGTAAACATTTTTATGGAAAGCAATATTGATGGAGAAAAGAGTGTATGGGAAACGACTGGAACCTATGAAAAACAGGATTCTTATCATTTTATAACCTATATAGATTACGCAGGAAATACAGTTACGAATAATGAATTAAAGATAAAAGAGGATATGGCGCAGCTTACAAGACGAGGCGCAAGCAGTTGTGATATGCTTTTTCAGGCAGATAAAAAGCACAAAACGTTTTATCAGGTTATGGCAGGAAATATGGAGTTTGATGTCTATACAAGGGAATATGTAATGACATCTCATGAGAATAGATTAGAGCTTTTTATTGATTATTTCCTTGAAAATGAATCTAGAAATCCGATTCACAATTTTATGAAGATTCAGTTGGAAGTTTTGGAATGAAAGAGACTTAGAAATATACAAATAATATGCAAATGGTTCTTGGAAAAAGACATAGACTGGGGGGATTAAAAGTGAATATTGTTGTGGCAATGGATTCCTTTAAAGGAAGCCTTACTTCGCTGGAGGCGGGAAGAGCCATTGAAGCTGGAATAAAAAGAGTGAGTGAAGATCAGGTAAAAGTATGTCCTTTAGCAGACGGGGGAGAAGGAACCGTTGAAGCGTTGGTAAGTGGAATGGGTGGAAAGTTGCAGAATGTTAGGGTAACAGCTCCCCTTGGGGAATCGGTAGAATGCGTATATGGGATTTTAAAGCAAAGTAAGACTGCAATTATCGAAATATCAAAAGCAGCAGGACTTACATTAATTCCAGACAATAAAAGGAATCCACTTTTTGCAACCACATATGGAGTCGGAGAAGTCATAAAGCATGCCATAACGAATGGAAGCAGAAAGTTTTTGATTGGAATCGGAGGCAGTGGAACAAATGATGGTGGAGTGGGGATGTTGCAGGCACTTGGATTTGAATTTTTAGATGCGACAGGCAATCCAGTTCCAGTTGGTGCAATTGGCTTATCTGTCTTAGAAACAATTTCAGATAAAAACGTAATCCCTCAATTGAAGGAATGTACATTTTGCATTGCATGTGATGTAACCAATCCTTTATGTGGTGCGGATGGCTGCAGTGCCATATTTGGACCACAAAAAGGAGCCACTCAATCTATGATAAATCAAATGGATCAGTGGCTTTCTTCTTATGCAGACCTGGCAAAAGAAAATTTCCCGAAAGCGGATGCAAAGCAAGCAGGAACCGGAGCAGCTGGAGGTCTTGGATTTGCATTTTTAACCTTTACCAATGCAACACTTGAATCAGGTGTTGAAATTGTACTAGAAGAAACGAAATTAGAAGCATATATTAAGAATGCAGATCTTGTCATAACAGGAGAAGGATGTCTGGATGCACAGACGGCCATGGGAAAAGCACCAATTGGTGTCGCAAAACTTGCAAAGAAATATGGGAAAACGGTTCTTGCTTTTGCAGGTAGCGTGAAAAAAGATGCAAAGGAGTGCAATGCGTATGGTATTGATGCATTTTTTCCGATTATACGAGGAATTACAACCTTAGAAGAAGCTATGAATCCCAAAAATGCAAAAGACAATTTGTCGGATTCCGCAGAGCAGGTATATCGATTATTTTGTTTGGGAAAGGGAATTTAATTCTGAATGAATGGCTTGTGTATCCATAAGAAAATAGTATAATAAAGAAATGTAAGATTATGCAAATATACAGGCAATTGCAAAACTCATATTATATGGAACTTTAAAGTGAATATTACCAAAAGAAGGTTCCAATGCGGTGGCAAGTCACCATTCTTTTGGTAAATTCACCCAATATATCAAGTGATTTATATAGTTTCGCAATTATCTATTATGCAAATATAAAGTATAAAGGAGTTTACCATGATAAATCAGATGTATAAAGAAATGATTCATAAAAAATCCATAATTCGGGATCAGTCCGAATTTGCTACAGAACTAGGGAAAACAATCGGATATGAGAATGTATTTGATTATAGTCTTGGAAATCCAAGTGTACCAGTTCATAAAGATTATACAGATGCAATGATGGATTTATTAGAGCATAAATCATCTTCTGAGTTACATGGCTATAGCCCTTCTTTAGGAAATACTTATGTGCGTACTCAGGTTGCAAATAGTTTAAACGAAAGATTCGATATGCAATATAAAACAGAGCATATTTTCATGACAAGTGGCGCAGCTGGTGCACTTGCACATGCGTTGCGTGCAGTGACGGTTCCTGGGGATGAAGTTCTTACATTTGCTCCATTTTTTCCAGAATATCATGAATATGTGGGAAAAACAGGAGCTTTATTAAAAGTCGTTCCAGCAAATACAACGGATTTTCAGATAAATTTCAAAGCATTTGAAGAAATGATGAATAAAAATGTACAGGCTGTTTTGATCAATACACCCAATAATCCATCTGGAATTGCCTATTCAGCAGAAACAGTTCAGGCGTTGGCGGAAGTACTGCGCCAAAAACAAATCGAATATGGGCATGATATTTTCCTGATTAGTGATGAACCATATCGGGAAATCACATTTGATGGAAAAGACATTGTATACCCAAGTAATTACTATGAAAATTCAATTTCCTGTTATTCTTTTTCAAAAAGCCTTAGTCTTCCGGGAGAAAGAATTGGTTACATTGCAGTGAATCCAAAAGCAACGGATGCCGATATTATGGCAATCATGTTTGGACAGATAAGCCGTGGAATCGGTCATAACTGCCCATCGTCCAGTGTTCAGCTTGCGGTAGCACAAGTTCTTGATAAAACGAGTGATCTAAAAGTATATGAGGAAAACATGAATCTTTTGTATGATGAACTGATTCGCCTTGGATTTGAAGTTGTAAGACCAGGTGGAACGTTTTATGTTTTTCCAAAAGCGTTAGAGGCAGATGCCAACGCATTTTGTATCAAAGCAAGAAAATATAATCTGATTTTAGTTCCAAGTAACAGTTTTGGAGTGGAAGGATATTTTCGAATGGCATATTGCATCGATACCGAAAAAGTGGTTCGAAGTTTTGAAGCATTAGAGCGTTTTGTGAAAGAGGAATATGGGAAGTAACATAGAAATGTTATTTAATTGAAAATCTTTGCTCATTAGTATGACAGAAAAAAACTCACTTATAGTTTCATCTGAAATAAATGATACGGTAACTCTAACTTTCACTTGACAATAATTTTATATAAAACTATTATATACTCATGAGAGAACAAGATATAGTATCAATACTTTCCAAAATCAGAAGTCAGGCAAATAAATTTATCGTTGAAAAAATGGCAGATTATGGAGTGCAGGAACTGGCGCCTTCACATGGGGATATTGTTTTTACCTTACTGAATATAGAGAAAATAACGATGAAGGATTTGGCTTTAAAGATTGGAAAAGACAAGTCAACCGTGACGGTTCTAATTGGAAAATTAGTTCGCTTAGGATACGTAAAAAAAGAGCGGGATGCTGCGGACAACCGAATCACGTACCTTTCTTTAACACAAAAGGGATTCGAATTAAAACCAATGTTTTTTGAGATATCCGATAAACTGTTTGAAACAGTATATGAAAACATCTCGAAAGAGGAACGAGAAAATTTGCTTCATTCTTTGGAAAAAATAGACCAGAATTTTAAAAATATCGAATGAAAGATATGATTTTAGCAGCTTGTCTGCAAAGAATCATATTTTTTACCACGTAATAGTTTTATATAAAACTAAACATGCGAAGGAGGTATGGAACATGACAAAAATATATCGTGAAACAATTCAACTAAAAGAGGCAGAATTATTTTATTATGATACCGAGGAAGAAAAACCTGTGATAATCTGTCTACATGGCCTGTATGGCAGAGCGGAAACATGGAGTGATTTTATCAGTCACTATGGAGAGAAATACCGAATTCTGGCACCAGATTTCAGAGGACATGGACGGAGCAGTAAACCAGATGGATATTATACGATGGATGAAATGGGAGAAGATATTGCAGAAATGCTTCAAAAGCTGAAAATCAAAACAGCAATTTTTGTTGGGCATTCCATGGGTGGTGCTGTTGCAGGCTATCTTGCGGCAACTTATCCAAAGAAGGTCAAAGCAGTAGCAATTCTTGATAAAACAGCGAAAGGACCAGAAAAACATATGCCTAGGCTGGCGAGTCAGATAAAGGAAGAAGATGTGTTTACCGGAAACTGGAAAGATGTTTTTGATACAAGAAAAGAAGCGATACAATGTATTGAAGCGTCATCGGAATCAGAACTGGAAACGCAGTATTTTATCAATAGTCTGATTGAGGAAAAATCTGGATACCGTTTTTTGTTTTCAAAAAAGGCAGTGGCTGCATACAGAGCAAATTACTGTGAATGGATGGAGTTGCTTTTCAAAATAAAATGTCCGACATTGTTCGTAAAATCGGCGGGAGAAGAGACAACATCTTCTCAGGACTTAGAAGAAATGAAAATCTGTGTAAACAAAGCGGTTTTATATACGATGGCAAGTGAAAATCATAATGTGCATTTGTCAGATCCAGAAGAATTTTATAAAATTTTTGATTTGTTTCTGGAAAAGGAAGTGCTACAATTCAGTTTAATGAGAACAATGTAAAGGAGACAGCAAAATGCAAATTACGGTATACAGTTTAATGGAAAGCGAACAGGAATATTACGAGAAATTAAAAGAAAACGAGAATCTTACCTTTATTTATACAAAAGAAATGCCAATGCAATCCAATGTAAAGCTTGCGAAGGGATCCGATGCAGTTATTGTGATCACAACACCAATTACGTCAGATATCATTGAAGCATTTGCACGGGAAGGGGTAAAGTACATTGCGACACGTACTGCAGGATATGACCATATCGATTTGGCTTATGCAAAGAAAACAGGAGTTGGAATTGGCAATTCTTCCTATGCTTCCGATAATGTGGCAGAATATACAATCATGCTGATGCTCATGGCAAATAGAAATATCAAAACAATACTTTTATCTTATCAGAATCAGGATTTTTCTTTGAAAAACGTTCAGGGAAGCCTTCTGGGTGAGCAGACCGTTGGAATTATTGGAACCGGAAAAATTGGAACAGAAGTCGCAAAACTCTTAAAGGGATTTGGCTGCAATATAATAGCATACAGCAGAACGCAGAAAGAAGAACTGAAAGAGATACTTACCTATGTTTCCTTAGAAGAACTTTATAGAGAAAGTGATGTCATTTCGTTACATCTTCCATCAACCGAAGAAAACTATCATATGATAAATAAAAATGCAATTGAAAAAATGAAACAGGATGTCATGATTATTAATACAGCAAGAGGCGCTTTAATTGATACAAAAGCACTTATTGAAGGACTGGAAAGTAAGAAAATTGCAGGTGTAGCACTGGATGTAATCGAGGACGAAACGATGTATTATTATCATAACTTTAAAAATATGGTAATCACACATCAGGAAATGGCAATTCTTCGAAGTATGCCAAATGTAATTATGACACCACATACTGCATTTCATACCAGACAGGCAAGTATGCAAATGGCACAAAATGCAGTGAGAGGATGTCTGGCAGCTCTTTGCAATCAGGAAAATCCTTGGAAAATTGTATAGACAAAGAAAGCAAAGTATTCTGATCACCAATGAGCTAACAAATATAGCAAAATGTATAGATGCTTGGATGAGATGTTTGATTTTAAAATCTGACAGAGACAATTATAACTTAAAATTATAGCGTACACGAATTTTTTTTATTTTTCATAATGAGATAATTCGCTTATAATATTTATGGAATAGATGATATTTCAAAGATTTTAATTGAAATTTCAAGATAGAATCTGGAGGAAAATTATGGAAAGCAGAATCGAAACAAAATGTATTCATGAAGGATGGAAGCCGAAAAAAGGAGAACCCAGGCAGTTACCCATTTATCAAAGTACTACATTTCAGTATGATACAAGTGATGAAATGGGGCAACTTTTTGATTTGGAGGCAGAAGGCTATTTTTATACAAGACTTCAAAATCCAACCAATGATGCAGTAGCTGCAAAAATATGCGCAATGGAAGGCGGATTTGCAGCCATGCTTACTTCATCTGGGCAGGCAGCTAATTTTTATGCTGTTTTTAATATTTGCGAAGCCGGAGATCATTTTATTGCTTCTTCCTCTATATATGGAGGAACTTACAATCTTTTTGGTGTTACGATGAAAAAGATGGGAATTGAGTGCACTTTTGTAGATCAGGACTTATCAGAAGAAGAATTAGAAACGTATTTTAAACCAAATACAAAGGCGGTTTTTGGAGAGACTATCACAAACCCTACGGTATCCGTATTCGATTTTGAAAAATTTTCCAGACTTGCACACAAACATGGAGTTCCTTTGATTGTGGACAATACATTTGCAACGCCTGTTAATTGCAGACCTTTTGAATGGGGAGCTGATATTGTAACGCATTCGACCACGAAATATATGGATGGACACGCTACAAGTGTAGGTGGATGTATCGTAGACAGTGGTAATTTTGATTGGATGTCGCAGGCAGATAAATTTCAAGGGCTAACAACACCAGATGCTTCTTATCATGGAATCATCTATGCAAAGAGATTTGGAAAAGGTGCTTATATTACAAAAGCAACTGCACATCTTATGAGAGATCTGGGTGCAACACAATCACCTCAAAATGCTTTTTATGTGAACATGGGATTGGAAACTTTACCACTAAGAATGAGACAACATTGTGAGAATGCACTTGTAGTTGCCAACTATTTGCAAAAAAACGAAAAAGTTGCATGGGTGAATTATCCGGATTTAGAAAGTAGTCCTTATCATGCGCTTGCGAAAAAATATCTTCCAAACGGTTCTTGTGGCGTGTTGGCATTCGGGATAAAAGGTGGAAAAGAAAAATCTGTTCAGTTTATGGATCATTTAAATCTGGCATCGATTGTGACACATGTAGCTGATAGTAAGACCTGCCTGCTACATCCAGCAAGTCATACACACAGGCAGATGACAGAGGAACAGTTAAAGGAAGCAGGTATAGCACCAGATTTGATTCGCCTTTCTGTAGGAATTGAAAATATCAAAGATATTCTTAAGGATTTGGAGCAAGCATTTGAAGCAATTTAGAAATGGATTTAAAACAATTGAATGAATAAGAAGACATGCAATAAAAAGACTGTGATTTGGTTACATACAAAAGCACAGTCTTTTATTATACTCAAGAAAAAGGATTTAATCATTTATGGAGGGTTTATAATGGAACATATATTTCAGGTAATTAATAAAAGCAAATTAGACAGTCCAAAGCGTAGAGAAATTTTACCAGTAGAAGATATTTTAAAACGAACAGATATTAAAAAAGATGATTGCGTTGCAGATGTAGGCTGTGGAATCGGATATTTTACATTCCCAATAGAAAAACTAGTTGGAGAAAATGGCAAAGTATATGCAATAGATCTTCAAAAAGAGATGCTGCAGGAGATAGAGGATAAGATAAGGGAACATGCAATCCCAAATATATACCCTGTATTATCAGAAGCATTTGATTTGAAGTTAGAATCAGCTGCGTGTAGTATCGTTTTTTTATCTACAGTTTTACATGAAATTGGAGAGAAGAAAAAATTCCTGATTGAAGCAAAACGCATTTTAAATATAAGTGGTAAAATTATTCTTATAGACTGGCAAAAAACAAGAAAAGACTACGGTCCGCCAGAGGAGCATAGAGTATCTAGCGAAGAAGCTGCAGAAATTCTAAAAGAAATTGGATTTGAAGAAGTGAAAATAGACAATTTTAATGAATATTTTTATATTATTCAGGCGACAAAAAATGAGGTGTGATAAATAATGGGAAACCTTTTTAATAATCAGGTCAGTTTTTTGATTGTTTTTCTAGAAGGAATATTTTCTTTCTTTTCACCATGTGTTATTCCCTTATTACCCGTATATATGGGATATTTAGCTGGAAGTATGGAAAAAAATGACGCGGGAATAATTTCCTATAAAAGAAAAACAGTTCTTTTTTACACAATATTCTTTATTCTTGGAATTTCATTTGCTTTTTTACTTTTAGGAACCTCATTTACGTTCCTGGGAAAAATAATATCAGGAAATAAGTTCCTTTTTGTAAGGATTAGTGGAATACTAATCATAATATTTGGATTATTTCAACTTGAAGTATTTCGGCTCCCCTTTTTACAAAAAGAAAGAAAAATTCACTTTTCTCCAGGAATGCGAAATGTAAATCCATTAAAAGCTTTTGTACTTGGGTTTACCTTTAGCTTTGCATGGACTCCTTGTATAGGACCAGCATTATCATCTGTTCTTATTCTTGTATCAGGTGCAAAAACGGAATTCACAGGATATGTACTACTTTTGCTTTATGCATTGGGGTTTATTTTGCCGTTTCTAATATTAGGACTATTTACAACACAGGCTTTGAATTTCTTTAAAAAGAATCAAAAAATCATGCGATATACAATAAAAGCAGGAGGAATTTTACTTGTTTTAGTCGGAGTTATGACCTTCACAGGGTTCATGAATGGCATATCAGGTTATTTGAATTCGGGATTAAATCAAAGTGCAAATGTAAACAAGCCATCTAAACAAGAGTCTGTAAAAGTTAGTGATACACAAAGCCAGACGAGTTCAGAAAATGAAACTTCAAGTAGCACAATCAGTGAAGAAGATTTCAAACTAGAAGACCAATATGGAGAAAAACTTACCTTATCAGATTATAAGGGGAAAGTTGTTTTCCTGAATTTTTTTGCAACATGGTGCCCACCATGTAATAAAGAATTACCGGATATAGAAAAATTGTATAGCGATTATGGGGATAATAAAAAGGATGTTATTTTTATAGGTGTTACAAATCCAAAAAGTGATGCGTATCCCAATAATTCGGACGAAAACACAGATTATATAAAAAACTTTTTGACAGAGAAAAAATATACATTTCCTGTAGTATTTGACACGACGGGGGAAGTTTTACAAGCATATGGAATATCCGCATTTCCGACTACGTATATTATAGACAAAAAAGGAAATATTTTAGGTTATGTTCCAGGAATGATGACGGAAGATATTATGAAAAAAGCTATCAAACAGGCACTGGAAGAAAAATAGAATGGAGGAAAAGAAATGAATTTTAAAAATGAAGACAAAAAACAGGTAATAAATGTAAACGATATTGATAATCTGCTTGGAAATATAGAATTAATTGATATTAGAGAAACTTATGAATTTGAGCGAGGCAGTATGCGTACGGCCAAAAATATTCCGATGGGAACATTGCTTGAAAACCCGCAAGAATATATGAAGAAAGAAACAACATATTATATTATGTGTCAGTCGGGCGGAAGAAGCACAATGGCATGTGAAATGCTCTCAAAACAGGGATATTGTGTTATAAATGTAGTAGGTGGAATGGGTTCCTATGTAGGAACAAAAAGACAATAAAAGGAGGAAACACAATGAGTCAGAAAATATTAGTGGTTGGTGGAGTTGCAGGTGGAGCATCTGCAGCTGCAAAATTAAGAAGAAACAGTGAAGAAGATCAGATTATTATATTTGAAAAGGGACCACACGTATCATTTTCAAACTGTTCTCTTCCATATCATCTGAGTGGCATGATTCAAGAAGCGAATGATTTAGTATTAATGAATCCAGAATTATTTCTTAAACAATATAAGATTGAAGTTCGTGTAAATCAGGAAGTCTTATCCATTGATAAAGAGAAAAAAACAGTGCAAATCAAGGATAGTATTTCAAATGAAGAATATTCAGAAACATATGATAAATTAATTCTCTCTCCAGGTGCAGCCCCAATTGTTCCCAAATTTGAAGGAATGGATCAAATCAATTTATTTACAATTCGAAATGTTGTTGATATCGATAAGTTGCATACATTTGTGAAACAATTGAAAACAAAGGAAGTTGCAGTAATTGGTGGTGGATTCATAGGGATAGAAGTAGCAGAGAATCTAAGCAAAGCAGGATATGAAGTATCTATAATAGAAGGTACTGGTCAGATTTTAAGACCATTTGATTATGACATGGTACAGATTTTACATAAAGAGATTATGGATCATGGAATTCATTTGATTTTAGAAGATAAAGTAAAGGAATTCAAAACAGATAAGGTAGTACTAGAATCAGGGAAAGAGATTATTGCAAAAGCAGTAGTAATGGCAATTGGAGTTACACCGGAAACGAAATTAGCCAAAGATGCAAGGTTAGATATTGGAATAACGGGAGCGATTAAAGTAGATAAAAACTATAAAACAAGTGATACTGATATTTATGCCGTTGGCGATGCAATAGAAGTATATCATGCGTTAACACATAGTAAAACGAAATTGTCTTTGGCAGGACCTGCTTTAAAACAAGCGAGAGCTGTGGCAAATCATATTCATAATAAAAGTACAGAAAACAGAGGGTATATAGGATCATCTGCAATCAAAGTATTTGACTATAACGGGGCATCAACTGGATTAAATGAATCATTGATCCATGTGATGAATCTTCAGATAGAATATGATATTGTACGTCTTATCTTATCAGATAAAGTTGGGCTTATGCCAGATGCTGCGCCAATGCACTTTAAATTGCTCTATGAGGTGCCCACTGGAAAAGTATTAGGAGCGCAGGCAATTGGAAAAGGAGATGTAACAAAGCGAATCGACGTTATTGCAACGGTGATCAAATTTGGTGGAACATTAGAGGATTTAAAAGACCTTGAACTTTCCTATGCACCGCCATTTACTACGGCAAAAGATATTGTAAATTATGCAGGATATGTTGGTTCTAATCTTTTAAATGGTGAGTTTAAGCAGATAAATGTAGACAGAGTAAGAGAGCTGGTAGAAGCAAACCAGACAATCATAGATGTAAGAGAAATAGGTGAATTTAAACGAGGTCATATCATAGGAGCAATTAATATTCCGTTAAGTGAATTAAGAAACAGGATAGATGAAATTCCAAAAAACAAACCAGTGTATTTACATTGCAGAACTGGACAAAGAAGCTATAATGCCACATTGGCACTACAAAATATGGGCTATGATAATGTGATTAATATAACAGGAAGTTTTCTTGGGTTATCTTATTATGAATATTTCAATGATAAGCGCCTTAATAGAGAAAGTATTTTAACGGAATATAACTTTCACTAAAAGTATTCTGTGACAAGGTTACGGATAATAATTTCAAAATAAGTATAATAATAATTGTAACTTGCTAAGATAAATACAGTAGGAGAAAACAAATATGAGTGTTTTAAAAATAACAAAAAATAATTTTGATGAAGAAGTATTAAAATCAGAAAAGCCAGTATTGCTTGATTTTTGGGCTTCCTGGTGCGGACCTTGTAGAATGGTTGGACCGATAGTTGAAGAAGTTTCGGAAGAGATGGAAGGTATCGCAAAAATAGGAAAAATCAATGTAGATGAAGAAACAGAGCTTGCACAGGCATTTCAGGTTATGAGTATTCCTACACTTGTAGTAATCAAGAATGGAAAGGTAGAAAAAAGTGTGGTTGGGGTAAAGACAAAACAGGAATTAATATCTATGATTTCTTAAAAAGTAAGAAACATAGCAGCACTTAGCAATCAAGAGAATCCATGGAAAATTGTATAGACAAAGAAAGCAAAGTGCTGCAAATTATTTAATTCATATCTAACTGGGGAACCGGATTACGAAACCCTTTTGTCATAAGTAAAAGATAACCAAATCCAACACTAAGCCATATGAAACCAACCGTATGCGCAACTCGTCCTAAGTTTAAGAAGACACAAAAGGTAATGATTAGTCCAATCAGAGGAAAAACAAAATAGGATAAGATGGATTTTATATCATGTTTCTTTTTGAAGGAAAAATCAGATATAAAAAATTTCCAGATAATGGTTATATTTAAAAGTATAAATCCAAATAAAGCACCAAAACTTACCATCGTAGATATCAGGTTTAAATCACAAAAGATTGCAATTGGAGTTATGATAATACCGACAACGATAGTTGCAACATAAGGTGCATGCGATTTTTTGCTGATATAGGCTAATTGTTTTGGTAAAATTTCATCACGTCCCATGGCAAAGAGAATTCTTGCAACTGCTGCCTGGGAAGCCTGTGTTGTGGCAACTCCAAAAGAAAGAATCAAGGTAATTGTAGTAAAGAAGGTAAGCCATTTTCCACCGACAAATTGAATGATATCAAGAAAAGCAGTATCTGGATTTAACTTTTGATAATTTGGATATGCAATTCCACAAAACATAGTAATTACGATAAAAATGACGCCGATGATAAGGATGGATAATAAAATAGCACGTCCGACAGATTTCTCCGGAGCAATTGCTTCTTCTGCCAGAGTACTGATTGCATCAAATCCAAGATAACTGAGAACAACGATACCAGTAGCCTGCAATATCCCGGAAAGGTGAAAGCCCTTTGGATTATAGAAAGCAATGGTATTAAAATGTACGGTCCCATTTAATAGAAGACGAATGACACAGATAATAAATGCAAGAATGACAACCATTTGAAGGATAAATAAAATCCAGCTGCATTTTGACATCAAATCAATTCCAATAATATTGATGACTGTACTAAAAGAAACAAAAATCAAAGCCCAGACCCATAAAGGAACCGCTGGAAAAAGAGATTTTGCTGAAAAACTACCAATAATAATTACGGTTGCTGGTAACAGGAGGTAATCCAGTAAAATGGACCATCCAGTTAAAAATCCAAGAGCCGGAGAAAGTCCTTTTTGTACATAGATATAAACAGAACCGCTGGTTGGATATTTCTGAGACATGATTTTGTAACTAAGACCGGTAAAAAACATTGCAATCATACCAATCAAATAGCATAAAGCGACCATACCAGAAGATGGCGATAAAAAGGTTCCGTACATTCCAGCAGGTGCAAGTGGAATCATGAATATTAGACCATAAATTATTAAATCTCTTGTTTTTAAAGTTCTTTTAAAAGTGTTTTTTTCATCCATATCAGTATCTTCCTTCACTCAAATGATTTGTTGACAGTTACAGTTTAGCTGCAGTTGAAATAAAAAAAGCGCTCTGTCTAAGGACAGGCGCCTTTGCCAAGATTTCTAAAAATGAAATCTGCGATAAAAAAATTTATGCATGTAATATATCAATCCTAGAAGCAATCATATTGTAAAAATCGGAACAGAATTTTATTTTAGATTTTACAGATGAAATGGGCAAAGGATATGTAGAAGTAAAAGGAAAGTTGAGTAAATAATATATCGTAGAGTAAGAAAGCAGGAAAGTATTTAAATGGAAAATTACAATTCAATGATAGACGAAACAAGCCAGATATTAGATTATGCGGAAATAGTTGATTCAACAATTGGAAGAAATGTATTTGTTGACAAATATTCGCGAGTAGAAAATAGTGTTTTAGAAGAAAATGTAAGACTTGAAAGAAATAATCAAATTGTATATTCGAAGCTAGGACGATATTCCTATACGGGTGCCAATACAGTCATAAAAAATGCTACTGTTGGTAAATTTAATTCTATTTCATGGAATGTAAGTATGGGAGGGAATACTCACGATTTAAACCATGTAACGACACATAGTTTCCTGGTATATCCAAAATGGAACATGGGAGGAACAGGCAATTGGGAATCCGCTTCAGAAACATGCGAAACAGGTAATGATGTTTGGATTGGATCTGGAGTAACCGTACTGCGTGGCGTTCATATTGGTAATGGAGCTGTAATAGGAGCTTCAACTTTGGTAACAAAGGACGTCCCACCATACGCAATTGTTGTTGGAAACCCAGGAAGAGTTTTACGGATGAGATGTAAGGATGAATGGATTGAAAGATTAGAAAAATTAAGATGGTGGGATTTTCCTGAAAAAATAATACAGGAGAATTTTTTACTGTTTAAAGCAGATTTAACAGAGGAAGTACTAATAAAATTGGAAGAAATTAGAACATTCCCCCGTTCTGGAGATACAAGCGAATGAAATGCCGTAGTAATATTCACTTTAAAAATTCATTTAAACAGTTCCGATTTTTACAATTTTATAAAATAGAAATAGCCTATTTTGTTGATATAGGCAAAGGGGTCTGATTCAAAAACAGGAATCAGGTCCCTTTTGCGTTATACGTGCACGATACGAAAAAATAAACAAAAGGATATAAAAAAAACAATTCAAAAAATAACGAAAAAACGGCATGACAACAAAGAATATGGAGGAAAAAAATGAGCGATACAAAAATTGACTTTATTTATCTGAATGAGCAGGACATGATTACCGCTGGCGTAACCGATATGGCAAAATGTGTAAATGCAATGGAAGAGATGTTTAAACTTTTAAAATACGGAGATTACCGTATGGGAGGTCCAAATGGGAACTCGCATGGTGTTATGATGACTTTTCCAGAAGAATCCCCATTTCCAAATATGCCAACCGACGGGCCAGACAGAAGATTTATGGCAATGCCAGCATATCTTGGTGGAAGCTTTGATATGGCGGGGATGAAATGGTATGGATCGAATGTAGCTAATAAAGAAAAAGGATTGCCAAGATCCATACTTATGCTCACATTAAACAATAAAGATACAGGAGCACCAATTGCCTATATGTCCGCAAATGTTTTGAGTGCATACCGTACAGGAGCAGTTCCAGGTGTTGGCATTAAATATTTTTCAAAAGAAGATGCAAAGGTTGTTGGTATTATTGGTCCCGGAGTTATGAATAAAACGGCTTTTGATGCAATCATGGCAGTAAGAAAAGAGATTGAAACAGTAAAGATAAAGGGAAGAAGCAGGAAATCCATAGAAGGATTTGTGACTTTTTTACATGAGAAATATCCACATATTACAGATATCCGTTTTGTAGAAACGGAGGAAGAAGCAGTAAGAGATTCTGATATTATAAGCATCGCAACCTCTAGTCCAACAGGAGATCCAGATGAATACCCATATATAAAAGAAGAATGGATAAAAGCAGGGGCACTGTTTTGCTGTCCGGCAGCAGCAAGGTTTGATGATGATTTTATAATCAATCGTGCGAGAAATGTTGCAGATAATATTCAGCTTTACGAAGCATGGGAAGAAGAAATGGGATATCCGGCGTACAACACCATTCCAATTCCGGCTGTTCATTGCATGGATTTAATAGAAGAAGGAAAACTCAAAAAAGAGCAGGTAGACGATCTTGGAGATATACTAACCGGTAAAGTACCAGTACATAGAAAAGAAAATGAAATCGTTGTATATTCCATTGGTGGAATGCCAATTGAAGATGTTGCCTGGGGAACCATTGTATACAGAAATGCCCTTGAAAAAGGAATTGGAACAAAATTAAACCTTTGGGACAGTCCTTATCTGGCATAGAAAGGACAGGAGCAGTGAAAATGAGAATAGAAGAACATCCAATATTAGGAAAAGCAGAAGAAAAAAGAGTGATTGAATTTTATTACGATGGAAATAAGATGACAGGCTTCGAAGGTGAACCAATCGCCATGGCACTGGAAGCAGCAGGTGTGAAAATTCACAGATATACAAAAAAACATCATGAACCAAGAGGTGTATTTTGCGCCATTGGCAGATGCAGCGATTGTGTTATGGTCGTGGATGGAAAACCAAATGTAAGAACCTGCGTAACTCCATTAAGTGAAGGAATGCAGGTACAGACACAGTATGGCGTATCAGCGCAGGAATAGAGAGGATTCGATATGAAACGATATGATTTGATCGTTGTCGGAGCTGGTCCGGCAGGATTATCTGCTTCTATAGAGGCAGCAAAAAGAGGGCTTTCGGTTATCGTATTTGATGAAAATGCAAAGCCAGGTGGACAGCTTTTTAAACAGATTCATAAATTTTTTGGCTCCAAAGAACATAAAGCAAAAATCCGAGGATTCAAAATAGGGGAAGAATTATTGGCAGAGGCAACGAAAGCTGGAGTAGAGGTTATGCTAAATGCAGCAGTGGCAGGTCTTTATCTGGATAAGGAGATTACCATTCAAAAAGATGGAGAAATACTCCATTACAAAGGAGACAGCATAATTGTTGCAACAGGTGCTTCCGAAAACATGGTAACTTTTGATGGCTGGACGCTTCCGGGAGTAATAGGAGCAGGTGCTGCTCAGACGATGATGAATCTTCATCATGTAAAGCCAGGAAATAAAGTCCTGATGCTTGGCTCTGGAAATGTAGGGCTGGTTGTAAGCTATCAGCTATTGCAGGCAGGATGCGAAGTAGTTGCAATTGTAGATGCATTGCCCCGTGTAGGAGGTTATGGAGTTCATGCTGCAAAAGTAGCACGTTGTGGAGTTCCGTTTTATTTATCACATACAATTGTAAAAGCACAGGGGGATGGCTGCGTTCAAAAGGTCAGTATACAGGAAGTGAATGCAAGCTGGAACTATGTGGAAGGAACAAAGAAAGAATTTGAAGTAGATACGATATGCTTAGCAGTTGGTTTATCTCCGATGTCACAGCTTTTAAAAATGGCAGGCGCTGACATGGAAGAAAATCCAGCAAAAGGCGGAACGGTTCCTATATGTGATGAATTTGGAGAAACTTCCATAAAAGGAATTTTCGTTGCAGGTGATGTATCTGGTATTGAAGAAGCAAGTTCTGCAATGATTGAAGGTCGTATCAGTGGAATTGCAGCGGCACAATACTTAGGCTATATAAGCAAAGAAGAATTAACAGAGCAGGCAAAGGAACAGGAAAAAGCATTGCAAACCCTTCGCCAGGGAATGTTTGGACCCCAAAATAGAGGCAAAGCAATTACGAATACCGAAGAAGGATATGCCATTTCGGAAAGTCTTTTAAACAGAGGATATATAGCAGAAGAAGAAATCACAAGATATCCAGGCGTAAAGAAATTAAAAGGAATTCATCCAGTCATTGAATGTTCCCAAAATATCCCATGCAATCCATGTCAGGATTCCTGTCCCAAAAAAATTATTCAAATTGGCGAAAAGATAACATCTTTACCAGTCGTGACGGAAGAGACAGCCTGCATCGGATGTGGGATGTGCGTGGCATCCTGTTCTGGACAGTCTATTTTCCTGTTAGATGAAAAGGAAGCAGAGGGATATACGCTCATTACAATGCCATATGAATTTTTACCATTACCAGAAAAAGGAACAAAAGGCATAGCACTTGACCGAAGTGGAAAAGAAGTTTGTACTGCGGTGGTAGAAAATATTAAGACCGTTGCAGCATATGACCACACAAATTTACTGACCATTCAAGTTCCAAATGAAATGGGTATGAAGGCAAGATTTTTCAAGTGGAAACAGGAGGTAGTGTAATGTCAGATTTAAAAGACAGATCTGCTTTCATCGGAAGTTATATACCGCAGGCAGATGATGATATGATTATTTGCAGGTGCGAAGAAATCACAAAAGGCGAAATCAGAAAAGCAATTTATGATGGAATGTATACCATAGCAGAAATTAGAAGATATTTAAGAGCAGGAATGGGACTTTGTCAGGGACAGACTTGCGGAAAACTGGTAAAGACAATCGTTGCAAGAGAATTAAAGATATCCCCAAATGAAATAGAGTCAGCAGTATCAAGAGCACCGATGCGGCCACTCGAAATGAAAGTTCTTGCAAATGAAAAAAAGGCAGGTGAATAGAATGTCAAATTGTGCAGATGTTGTAGTAATTGGAAGTGGAGTTATTGGGAACGCCGCCGCATATTATATGGCAAAAAAAGGGTTATCTGTCATAGTCTTGGAAAAGAGTGATTCGATTGGAAATGGAGGATCTTCCAGAAATGGTGGAGGTGTCCGCCAGTCAGGAAGAGATAAAAGAGAGCTTCCACTTGCAATTTATGGAAGAGAGCATTTGTGGCCGAATTTATCGCAAGAGCTTGGTATGGATGTTGAGTATTATCAAAAAGGAAATTTAAGACTGGGGAAGACAGATGCGCATATAAACGTATTGGAAAATCTAACCAAAAACGCAAATAATTGCGGATTAGATGTTTCCATGATTTCAGGAGAAGAAGCACGGGATATTTGTCCGTATCTTTCCAAAGAAGTAATCGGTGCAAGCTGGTGCCCAACCGATGGGCATGCAAATCCAATGCTTACAACACTTGCTTATTATAAAAAAGCAAGAGAACTTGGGGTAAGATTTATCACAGGAGAAGAAGTTATCGAAATTAGAAAAATAAGAGGAAAAGCAAGGCAGGTAATAACACCAGACAATATTTACGAAGGAGAAACGATTCTTCTTGCTGCGGGATATGACAGCAGAAATATTGCCGGAAGCCTTGGAATTGATATTCCAATGAATAAGGTATTGCTGGAAGTGCTTGTGACAGAGGCACAGCCTCCGATGTTCTATCAAATGCTTGGAACGGCAGCAGCAGATTTTTATGGACATCAAAGCACCCATGGATCTTTTGTATTTGGAGGATCTTCCGGATTAGAAGCGGTCAATAAAGATAATGGAACACCAACAACATCAAGTCTCACAGCGTCTTGCATCTGTCGAGGAATCATGAAATACTTTCCAATACTTTCCGAAGCAAAAATCGTACGTACCTGGGCGGGCTGGATTGATGATTGCATCGATCATGTGCCAGTTATCAGCTTTGTAGAAGAAGTACCAGGACTGCTGTTAGCTTCTGCATTTACAGGACATGGATTTGGAATTTCACCAACAGTAGGAATGCTTCTAGCAGAGATGGCGGCTGGTGAAAAAACTTCCTTAGATGTCAGCGCATTCCGTTATGACCGATTTAAGGCAAAAATATAAATCAAAGTAGGAACAAACGTATAAATAAAACGATAGAGAAGCATAAAAAAGCTTGACGTTTTTTATGTTTTTCTTATACATTGAAGATAAGAAAGCAAAAAACAGGATTGGGAATGGAGGAAACGATATGATAAATCCAAATAGTAAAATTATATCTCCGAAACAGCCATATTTTGTGCTGTCCACATCTCGCTATTATAAGGCGATTATCATGGACTATGGGATATCCCATTTTTACTGCTTTTGCAATGAGGACATTCTTGGAGTTTCGGCAATGGCAGTTCCAGATGGCTGCATGGATATCTTATTTTGCTGCGATGAAAAAAATCCATCAGCAGATATCTGCGGAACGGTTCTACATCCTTTAAGTGCACATATGAAAAAAGAAAAATACTATTTCGGAATCCGATTTTTACCCGGAAATATCCTTCCATTTCCAAATATCTGGATGAAAGATTTTATTGCAAATCAAGTCCCTTTTTTAGATGTGGTTGATCAAAAAGAATTATTTGAAAAAATCACAGGCAGCAGAGATTTCAACTATCAGATTCAGACCTTTATGGAATTTTATTTAACTTATTACGAAGAAAATCAAAATCGTGACAAATACAGAAATTTGAAAAATTATATGATTCGAAGAATAAATGAAACCGCAGGTCAGATGAAAGTAAATGAATTAGCGGATGAAACGAATTATTCAGTACGATATATCAACCGCATATTTACGGAAGAATTAGGAATATCACCGAAGGTGTTCTGCAAAATCATTCGTTTTCAGGATTTATTAAGTCACCTAAACCAATATGAAAAAATAGGACCGGATAATAATCTGGCACAGATAGCAATTACACTGGGATATTGCGATCAGTCTCATATGATGAAAGATTTTTATGAACTATCGAATACAACACCTGGCAAATATCTTCATTCCCTGATGGAATCGGAGTATAAAAATAGAATCATAGTCATATGAAAAATGATTAAAAATTCACTTTTTTTATTAAAATCAGCTGATTTTGCATGTATTTTTTTATAAATGATTGCCCTATAATAAAGTAGCTTTAAAAAATAAAAGCATATAAAATGAAACTCAAAATATAACTGTAACAGTATAGGAGAAGGTAGTCATGCTAAAAGAAGTACAAAAAGAACAGCTGAAAAAAGTTTTAAAGGAAGGCGTATCAAGCCATTTTATAGCGGGAGGAAGTCTTTTGCTGATAAAAGACGGAAAAGAAATCTTTTATGACGAAGATGGATATGCAGATATTGAAAAAGGGGTAAAAGTCAAGCGTGATTCCATTTTTCGCCTGTATTCCATGAGTAAGCCAATTACTGCGGCAGCAGTCATGATTTTGCTTGAGAGAGGCGAAATTGACTTATATGATCCAATCAGCCAGTATTTGAAAGGGTTTCAGAATCAGAGACTGGAAGTAGATGGAAAAACGGTTCCAGTAGAAAGAGAAATCATGATCAAAGATCTTCTCTCCATGACATCTGGGCTCGTATATGGCGGAGAAACGCCTGCTGGAAGATCGACAGAAAAAATTCTGGAAGAATTAAAAAGCCGTTTATACAGCGATTCGCCAATGAACACTTTGGAAGCCATAAACCGCGTTGGAGCATCACCACTTGCTTTTCAGCCAGGTTCCTATTGGGAATATGGAATATCTGCCGATGTACTTGGTGCATTGATTGAAGTTGTCAGTGGTAAAAAATTCAGCGAATTTTTAAAAGAAGAGATTTTTCTTCCACTTGGAATGTCCGATACAGATTTCTGGGTTCCAGAAGAAAAGCGTGAGCGACTTGTAAAGACATATGCAAAGGATGAAAAAGGCGGTTTGGAAATTTATGAGCAAAATCATCTTGGAATCATGCAGAAAATGGATCGAAAGCCAGCCTTTGAATCAGGCGGAGCAGGTCTTGTCTCGACCATTGATGACTATGCAAAATTTGCAAACATGCTGATGAATAAAGGAACATACAATGGAAAAGAGATTTTGAGCAAAAGAACCGTTGAATTTTTAACAACGTCTACCTTGAACGCAAATCAGCAAAAAGGGATAGAAACCTGGCAGACTCTTTGCGGCTATAGCTATGGAAATCTTATGCGTGTGATGGTTGACCCAACAAAAGCAGGTGATTTCGCAAGTGCAGGAGAATACGGCTGGGATGGATGGTTAGGAGCATATTTTTTAAACTGTCCAAAAGAAAATCTGACAATGTTATTCCTAATGCAAAAAACGGATTCTGGTACAACACCATTAACCAGAAAATTAAGAAATATTATTATGAGTTCCTGTTGCGAATAAAGGAACGAGCAATAGTAGAAAGAGTAACAAAGTATAAAAAGAAAAAGACTGCGGTTAGTTTCATGGAAAATCACAGTCTTTTTTTGTGTGAAAATCAAGCTAAGAAGGGCAAGTGAAATAAAATATAACAAAATTAAATAAATAGAAATAAATAGAAATAAATAGAAATAAAATACAACAAATAGCAAAATAAAATTGACATGATATTGGAATCATGATACATTATATGCGATATCAAGAATAAAAATAGAAGAGGCTTGCTATGGAAGAAAAATATTACACAATCTATGAAGTTGCAGATATACTTGGGCTGCATCATAAAACAATCCGTGGATTTATTTCCGATGGAAAATTAAATGCAATTAAAATTGGAAAACAATGGCGCATTACAAAGGCCGACCTAGATAATTTCATGGGAAAAGAAAACCTGTCAAAATCGGAAGAAGTGCAGGATAACATACAGTTTCATGTGGATGGCAAAGACTTAGAAGTAACAGGTGAAAAGAAGGATGTGGATGCTAATTTCAGCAGAATCAGCATTTCAACTGTCATTGACATCAAATCTATGGATAAAGAAAATTTTGAACGAATATCCAACACGTTACTGGCAGTAATGAACAGCAAAGAGGAAATGTTTGAGCACTGCACCATACACATGAAATATGAGGAACAGGCGAATCAATGCAAGATATTATTATGGGGAAATGCGGAATATATCAAAGAAATCATATCTATGGTTACCGTTTTAACAGAAGAAAAAAAATGAGGGAAAAAGAATGAATCAAATTTATAAAACAGACAATGGAAGAAAGGAAATATTCCAATATTATGACAAGTTTATTCGAACATATCCGTATGTCAAAGAACTGGAAGTAATAACGAAACAGGGAAACACACATATATTAGAGTGTGGGGAAGAAAACCAGCAGTCGTTAATCCTGCTTCATGGTTCCGCATGAACGCTACAATGTGGCTTGGCTGCATGAAAGAATATGCAAGTCAGTTCCATGTTTATGCAGTAGATATACCAGGAGAACCAGGGAAGAGTTTTGAAGAGCAGATGGAGTTGCAGGGAGCATCCTATGTGACATGGTTAAAAGATCTCATGGATAAGATTGGAATCCATAAGGCACATTTTGTTGGAATATCACTTGGCGGATGGATGGCGCTGAACTTTGCAATACAATGCCCAGATAATGTAAAGAAACTTGTACTGATATCCCCATCTGGAATGGGAAAAATACCATTGTTTTTGGATCAGCAGCTCAAAGAGCTACCAATGCCAGTCAGTATTTTTGTTGGTGAAAAAGATATCATGCTCTCATCCGCAGGAACCATCCAAAGAATGAAAGAATTTTTGCCAAAAACAGAAATCAATGACTTGAAAAACGAAGGCCATTCCATCGTAAATCATACCACCGAGATTATGGAATTTCTTATGAAAGAAGAAAAAGAAGAAATGTAAGAAATTAACGGGAAAGAAAAGTAGTGCAGGAACGAAGGAGGTTCTCATGCAGATAGAAATAATTAATAAAGAAAAGAAAATAGCACAAATCAAAACGGATGAACTTGTCATCAAGGATGTTCAATCCGCTTTGGACATCATAGCGACAATCCGATATGAGTATGGATGTGATGCCATGATTATAAGTAAGGCTTCAATTACAGAAGATTTTTATAACCTAAGTACGTGTCTTGTTGGGGAAATTGCACAAAAATACGTAAACTATGGCATGAGAATGGCAATCATCGGCGACTTTTCCCAATACAAAAGTAAATCCCTGCATGACTTCATCTATGAATGCAATCATGGAAAAGATTTGTTTTTTGTGCAGGATGAAAAGAAAGCAGTTGAATTACTAGGTTAATGTGGGCAGAGGGAAGAGTCGGATTGCGAATTGGGTGACTTATTATGTGTATCAGGTGACACCATATGAGTTGTAGGGAAGTGGCGTAAAAGCTTAGATTTCATGGGGTTTCAACGAATTGAAAGTGTTTTTTCTTATCGTAAAATATCGTATGTTTTGGTGTCAAATTGGGGTCAAAAGGTGTCAAAATTGGAGTCAAAAATAGTGAAAAAGGTGTCAAAATTGAATGGTGTTACTTGGTGAAAAAATTCAAGTGATGAGAAAAAATTTTGATTTGACTCCAAAAAAATGGTGTCAGGAATTTTGGTGCTGATTTGGTGTTGATTGGGTTTAGAGTGGCAAATGGTGTCAGACGTTTTGAACTGTAATGTGTAAAAATTAAATGAATTGTAACGATGAAAATAATTATAGAAAATAATCTGTGATATAGGAATCGGTACATGAAATGTATGTGAAAGCAGTGTGTTTTGAAGTTGCCCGTGATGGGGAACTTTGGCATGCTGCTTTTTGTTTTGTTAAGGTTTCCTTTATTTGTTACCTATAGAGGAATGGTGAGTGAAGGGAAGGGAGAATTTAAAGTGATGGGGAAATACCATACTAAAACGAACTTTTCATGGGGATTTTCCAAATGACAGATGCCAAAACATGGGGAAATGTCGTAGGGACGGAAATGTAGGTTATTATTGCAGGAATTTTGATGATTTTTGTCCATGGGGAAATACCACACTAAAATGAGCTTTTCATGGGGAATTTCCAAATGATAAGTGCCAAAACATGGGGAATTTTAGTGGGGTATATAAAATATCAGGGGTTTTAGGGGATGGCATCCACTAACTAGAGGCATCTGAGACGGAGACGGCTCAGATGCGTATCTAGCCATGTCGGTGGGGGAAAAGTTTTGGATTTGAAAGGTTTTAAGAGCAAGTGAAAAGTAATGACGAATAAGAGAAATTGTTAAGCAATATAGTTTGGGAAAATCGTACTATTTTGTTGTAAACTGTAAATTGTAGTTGTATAATTAATTATTGTGTATACAATTTTAATTGCCAAAGATTAGTATTTTTAAATCTTTATGTGAAATAGCAATGATAAGAATTTGTAATTGCTAAAATAAAGGAGGGTAAACATGGATAATGAAAAAGGGGCAGATCCATATCTAAGATCAAGAATTCCATTTACTAAAACATGGATAGAGCTTATTTGTTGGAGGTAAATGGTCTATGTCCTTTGTCAGGGAAATCTGATAGCAGTAAAAGGCACTATTGAAATCTAAACATGATTCTAAAAAAAGCAGGATCTTAAATTTAGCAATAAATAATATTTAGGAGGAGATTTATGAGTGGAATATCAATAAGTAATATAATTATTCCGATTATAACTGCTGTAATTGGGGGTACACTAGCCGGGGTGCCATCATATATTGGATTTAAAGTAAAGAAGCTAGAGCTTGAACATGCCTATAAAGTTAGTCTTGAGAATAGGATTTATGAGAATTCTATAGAACAACTTAATACGCTATATAAGCCGATATATAGCCTACTAAATAGTTATGAATCTTTAAATCAGGTAGAAGATAATAAATTAATTGAAGTTTATGAGGAACTTTTAGAACGCTGTAAGGTTGTACTTGAAAAAGATGAGCGTATGTTTATGCCAGAAGCTATAGAGATAGAACTACTTGCTATGAAAAGTTTTCTTGCTTATTCACTAAAAAAGAACGAAATAATAGTAGGTGTAAAGCAAAATGTTGAAATTTTCGGCTTTACTTCAAGCAATTATAAAGAAGAAGAGTATAAAAGTGAAAAGGAAGCAGAGCGAAGAGTTTTTTTCCTTAAGATTATGAACACATTGTATTCCATGTCAAATTTTTTTGTAGGCTTTTCTTTAAGATCTACGCTTCTTAAGAATGAGTTTGAAGTCTACTATAAATCTACGGTGGTTGGAAGTGAGATATTTTATAAACAGATGAATAAGCATACTCAAACATTAAAAAGGCAGATAAAGAGTATTATGGTTGGAAATAGTGGATAACTTAATAGGTTACGTAGAGAATATTTTGGAACTATAGCACCCTTTGATTCGTTGGAAAAAGAAATTAATTCTGGAGTTGTGGAAAGAATATAGGGAATATAAATTAAGTAGATAAAATTAATTCTTGTGGTTTTAGGAGTGAATTCAGTACATATCATATATCTTAATAATTGATTATTTTTACTATACTCAACACAAATATATAGGTATTAATGATTTATGGATATGCAGTATTTGTTTATTATTCAATAAATTATGAAGGGAGAGAATATTATGTATGATTGCTCAAAAGAATTTAATAAGTTCTATCGTACAAGAGTTGTGCTTTCGGAAACGGATCAGAGTGAACTTCGGAAAAAACGAAAGCTGAATATAAAGCGATTGCGGGAAGGTTTATTAGATTATAATGATGAAAAAGGCAAAGACTATAAGATCGCAGAAGACAGAATTCAAGGCAGTATGGCTATGCATACTATTGTTCAAAATGATAAAAATGATTACGACATTGATGTTGGTATAGTTTTTGAATCAGATAATCTAAATGGAATGGGGCCACTTGCCACAAGGAAAATGGTTGCAGATGCGTTAAAAAGAAAGACAAAACAATTTGCAGAAGATCCAGATGTAAAGACAAGTTGTGTTCGTTTGAAGGTAACCGTCAAATAACCCCGTGGATTTAAATACCTCCTGTTTTATGAGAAAATGACTCAAATTACTATATACAGTATTTTGAGATGACTCGAAATACTTCAAGGAGGTTTTTAAGTGACAACGCAAGAAGTAAAAAATCATTAT